>OGJY01000038.1_pt1 | contig 152282 bp, 118 predicted proteins | sample 1572231 | NCBI WGS metagenome assembly OGJY01 (sample SAMEA2582121, study PRJEB24529) | metagenome | biome: Human gut stool | place: China | collected 2011
GGTTTACGACGACCGTACCCGCTACGAGCGCGTGCCGACCACTTGGGAAGCCCACGATAACCTGAAAGACTTCCTCCGTACGGGTGTCATCACCAAGGCTACTTTCTCGGTGGCGAACAAGACGAAAAAGGCGAACTACAATTTCAACGGCGACTTCTCCAAGCAACGCGGGCAGGTTCCGAATACCTCTATCTATACAGGCGGCCTGAACTTCAACAGTATGTTCAACCTGAGCAATACGGTGACGTTGTCGGCCAACCTGTCGTACAACAAGGTCTATTCGCCCAACTATCCCCGTTACGGCTACGGCCCGAAGAACCATATGTACACCATCCTGCTCTGGATGGGTAACGATGTGAACGGCAAGGATTTGTCCGAACATATGTACCGTCCCGACTCGGAAGGTACACGCCAGGCAAACTACAACTACGCCTGGTACAACAACCCCTATTTTGCAACCAACGAGTTGACCCAGAAGCATGACCGCAACACGACGAACGGGCAGGTGAAACTGAACTGGGACGTATTGCCCGGCCTGACTGTGCAGGGGCGTGCCGCCGGACGTCTGGAGAACACGTTCGAAGATATGAAAAGCCCGAAGTCGTACATGAACTACGGCGACTCCCGTAACGGTGATTACAAGACCTGGAACACCGACCAACTGGATATCAATGCCGACGCCCTCGCAACCTATACGCAGGCGGTGAGCAAAGACTTTGCTTTCACGGCCAACCTGGGAACCTCCCTCTATTACCGCCAGATACGTAAGGAAGCGCAGGCAACGGACGGTCTGATCGTTCCGAAAGTGTACAACCTGGGTAACAGCCTGAATCCGGTGAGCGCAACGAATTCGATGAACGAGAAGGCGATCGAAAGTATCTACGGCTCCGTTAATATCGACCTGTTCGAGTCGGTCTTCCTTACTTTTACCGGACGTAACGACTGGTCGTCTACCTTGTCTGCGGCAAACAATTCTTATTTCTATCCTTCCGTTTCCGTCAGTACGCTGGTAAACGAATATGTGAAACTGCCTTCCTGGATGGATTACCTGAAGGTGAACGGGGCATGGGCGCAGGTGTCGAGCGACCTCGACCCGTATGCTTTGCAGGCCACTTATGCGAAAAGTATCCTCTACGGAAGTACGCCTTCGGTGACTTATCCTAATGCTGTGACCGATCCTTCGGGTTCCGGTACGGTTACCGCCCTCGTTAATCCGGATATCCTGCCGCAGAAGACCTCTTCTTTCGAAGTGGGTATGTCTACCTCTTTCCTGCATAACCGGCTGGGGCTGGATCTGACTTATTACCGTATGCTGGATGAGAACAGTATCATCAAGTTGCCTATATCCGAAGCATCCGGTTTCCCTTACCGTTTCGTCAACGGAAATGAATACACGACGAATGGTTTCGAGTTGATCGTTAGTGCTACTCCGGTGCAGAACAAGAGCTTCACCTGGAACCTTTCCACCAACTGGAGCAGCAACATCCGCAAGCTCACGAAGATCTACGGCGGACAGGAGAAGTTCGGCGACCTGAAAGTGGGCGACCGTGCAGACGCCATGTACGCTACCGAATGGGAAAAGACTCCCGATGGGCAGCTCATCCTCGACAGTAACGGTATGCCTACCCAGAGTGCTTTCAAGACCCACGTAGGTAACCAGTCGCCCGACGTGCGTTATGGTCTTCAGAATACATTCAAGATAAAGAATTTTACGGTCAATATCGATATAGACGGGGCGATCGGCGGTACGCTGATCTCTACGACGACCCAGAAGATGTGGTGGGGCGGCAAGCATCCCAAGTCGACGATGTACCGTCAGGAAGAATATGACAACGGCGGCAAGGCGATCTATGTGCCGGACGGGGTGAATATCGTGAGCGGCGAAGTTTCCTACGATGTCAACGGGAATATCCTCTCCGATACCCGCCAATATAAGAAGAATGAGACGGCTGTCAATATCCAGACCTGGGCGCAGAACTATCCCTACCGTGCCGTGGTACGCACCGCCGAAAGCGAATTGTTTGCCAATACATTCAACCGTTCTTATCTCAAACTGCGCCGTGTGGCTGTTTCCTACGACCTGAAGAACCTCTTCGAGATGAACAAGATCAAAGGGCTCGAAGTGACCCTCTTCGGTAATAATCTGGGAGTATGGAAAAAGACCCCGTACCTCGATCCCGACTTCGGTGCAAGCGACAGCGACCTGCAAGACCCGTCGGCACGTTATATCGGTATCAGCGCATCAATCAAATTATAATCACAGATAAAACAATGAAGAAGTATCTAAAATATATCGTTGCCGGTGCCGCATTGGCGTTTACCTGCAACTCCTGCATCGATCTGGAAGAAATGAACATCGATCCGAACAACCCGACAACCACCGATCCGGCGTTATTGCTCACCGGCTTGTCGTTCACCACGTTCGAAGAATCGAGCGCATCGGTCTGCCATGCCACGAAAATGTTGATCCTGACTTCCGGCGAGAGCACGTATCAGGTGTACAAATGGACACGCGGTGGTTTCGATTATTATAACAACCTGCGCAATGTGGCGAAGATGAAGGAAGAAGCCGCCAAAGGCGACCAGACCGCTTATGAGGCATTGGCTCTTTTCTTCGAAGCCCATTATTACTACATGCTCACGATGCAGTTCGGCGACGTGCCTTGCAGTGAAGCCATGCAGGCGGAAACAAACGGCTTGTACCAGCCTAAATACGACTCGCAGGAGACCGTGCTTGCTACCGTACTTGCCAAACTGGAAGAAGCGAACACCTTGCTGACCGACAACAACAGTATTATAAGCGGAGATATCATCTACAACGGCGACCTGATGAAATGGCGCCGCCTGGTCAACGCCTACCGCCTGCGTGTCCTGATGTCGTTGTCGAACAAGCAAACCGTAGGCAGCCTGGACGTGAAATCGACCTTTGCCCGTATCTCGCAGAACGAACCGTTGATGATAAGCGATGCCGACAACGGCCAACTGGTCTTCCTCGATCAGCAGGACGACCGTTACCCTTACTTCAACGACAGCGACTTCGGTTCGGGACGTTATATGGACTCCACCTATGTAGCTGCCCTGGCTACCCGCAAAGACCCGCGCCTGTTTGCTTTCTGTACCCAGACCCCGGCTGCGGAGAAGGCCGGCCTGGCTATCGACGATTTCTCTTCCTACGATGGGGGAGACCCTGCCATTGCTTACAGCCTGGTGAACGACAAGGTGACGCTGGGCGGTTGTTCCAAGCCGGCCACCCGCTATTACCAGCATGCGACAAACGAACCGATGATCCTGCTGGGCTATACGGAGCAGCAGCTGATCCTGGCGGAAGCCATCGTGCGTGGTTGGATTTCGGGTGACGACCGGGCTCTTTACGAGTCTGCCGTCAAGGCTTCTTTCCGCTTTTATGAAAAGTATGCACCCACTGTGGCCGCTTACCTGGATGAAGAGGCAGCCACGGCTTACCTGCAAGGTGAGAAAGTGGCTTACAGCCCTTCGCTGACAAAGGATCAGAAGATAGAGCGTATCATCCTGCAGAAATATATACCGACCTTCCTGCAAGGCAGTATGTGGATGCCGTATTACGACCAGTTGCGTACGGGCTATCCCGAATTCCGCAGGGCTGCGGGCGTAAACCTGCCTTACCGCTGGATGTATCCGCAGAACGAATATAATAACAATGCCGCCAACGTAGAGGCCGCCCTGCAGTCGCAGTTCGGAGGCAACGACCGGACATCCGACAAACCGTGGTGGATTAAATAAGTTATAGAGAAATGAATAGAAAAGAATTTTTACGGACATCGGGGCTTTTGCTCCCGGTGTCTTTTCTGGGAATATCCGGTACGAAAGCAGCCGGAAAGGAAACGGCAACCGTAACGGGGGCGACAGGCGCTTCTTACCTGGACAGTCCGTCGTATAAGGCACATGCCGGCAAACTGAAGTTTCGCGCGGACGGTACGTTCAAGATCGTACAGTTTACCGACATCCACTGGGTGCCGGGTAATCCGGCTTCGGAAGAAGCAGCTGAACGCATGAACGAAGTGCTGGATGCCGAAAAGCCCGACTTCGTGATCTATACCGGCGATATCGTATTTGCCAAACCGGCAGCAGAGGGTTTCCGGAAAGCTTTCGAACCTGTCATCTCCCGCAATATCCCGTTTGCCGCTACGCTGGGTAACCATGACGACGAGCACGATATGACCCGCCGCGAGATCTATACCTTTATCAGTGAAATGCCGGGAAACCTGACCGGAACGGTAGAAGGTATAACCGGAGTAACGAACTTTATCCTTCCCGTCAACAGCTCGGACGGCTCAAAGGAAGCCTTTCTCCTCTACGGCTTCGACAGTCTGGCCTATTCTGTAAAGGAAGAGACGAAAGGTTACGACTGGATCAAGCCCGATCAAATCGACTGGTACAGGAAGAGCAGTGCCGCCCTGACCGCAAAGAACGGGGGGAAACCGCTTCCTGCACTGGCCTTTTTCCATATCCCGGTGCCCGAATACAACCAGGCTGCTTCCGACGAAAATACGTTGCTGATCGGCATCCGTAAAGAGAAAGCCTGTGCACCCTTCGTCAATTCCGGACTGTTCACGGCAATGCTGGAAGCAGGCGATGTTATAGGCACGTTCGTCGGCCACGATCACGTAAACGATTATGTGGCCAAATGGAAAGGCCTCTTACTGGGCTACGGACGTTTTACCGGAGGAAAAACCGTCTACCATGATGTGCCCGGAGGAAACGGTGCCCGTGTATTCGAACTGACGGAAGGCAAACGCTCTTTCAGGTCGTGGATACGCCTGAAAGATAACAAGGTCATTTCATCCATCCATTATCCGGCAGACTTTGTGAAGGGTGGGGATACGAATCCGTTCGGCTAGGCATGTAAGAATAGTTTCACTAGGGAGAAACAACTGTTTCATGCTGATGGAACAACTGTTTCACCCTAATGAAACAACTGTTTCAAGTAAGGGAAACAATGAAACTATTCCTGACTGGTCTTCGCTGTCAGCTGAAGCCAAAGGAACAATGCTCCCGGAACCATAATAATCGCAGCCGATGCCAGCAATGCGACCTGTAACGAGTACATATCGTTCAGCCAACCGATGAACGGTGCGATAGCTGCAAACATCAACCGGATGATAAAGTTACGGATGGAGAGGACGGTAGCCCGCATCTCCGAAAACGTCATCTGGTTGATATATCCTTTTAATATAGGGGTGGCAAATCCTCTGACCACATAGAATACCATCAGGATTGCCAGTCCGAAATAGGTCAGGTTGAAAGCCAGGGCGATATAACCGCCTGTCACGAAAGTAAGGATCAGTATCCCCATCTTCTTAGGCCCGAAGTAACTGTCTACCCGGTCTGAATAAAGGGCGGCAATACCTACCGTCAGGTTTAGCACCGTCCAGATCACACCGAACCAGGAGGTCGGCGTTTTCATATACATCAGGTAAGGTTGCACGAACCAGGCCATTGTTAGTGTAGCAGCCCCGATAATCCCCGAAAACATAATGTTATAGCATAACCGCCGGTTGGTGACAAGGGAGTATTTGATAATCCGCACGATCTCATTCACAGGGCTTTGTATCTTACTTTTTATCTTCAACTCCTGCAAGGCAAAGGCCGCTGGAATACCGCTGAAAGCAATGAGGGCCTGTGCATAGAACGGGTAACGTAGCGAATAAGCCGCCAGCAACCCACCGAAGATACCGGCAATGGCCTCCGCAAAATTCCCGATCATCGTGATACGCCCCTCATACCGCAGGTAAAGGTTTTCCTTTTTGTACTGCACGGTCGTATCGTACAGCAAAGCCGAGTCCGCCCCGTTGACTAGTGTCTGCCCTGTCCCCAGCAGGATTTCCGCTACAACGAATGCCGCGAAAGTGGAAGTAAACGAGTAACAGAGATATCCGAAGAAGAAAAGAATACACCCCAGTATCAGGCATTTGCGCCGTCCCCACACATCTGCCAGATAACCAGAAGGTATCTCCAGCGCCACGGCGGCGATCGAATAAACGCTCTTCAATATAAATACATCCTGCAATCCCAGCCCGTGATCTTCATAGAAAAGCACGATGATAGGCATCACGAGGGTAAACCATTTGGATAGTTTAATAATGTATAGTGCAAGTATGTTTCGTTTCATTTGGCTGTTTCTTTTCTTATCGCACCGCAAAGATACAATGTTTTGATTTACCCTTATTATTTATTGCCAGTTAGTAAAAAAGTTCTTACTTTGCGACAGATTTAGACTACTAACATTTAAAAGATAACAAACTGATACCATGATTTGGAATGAGACTATTGAATGTATGGACCGCGAAGAAATGCGGAAATTACAGAGTATCCGGTTGAAACGGGTTGTAGAACACGTTTATCATAATACCCCCTTTTATCGTAAGAAAATGCAGGAAATGGGTATTACCCCGGACGATATTCAATCTATTGAAGATATAACCAAGTTGCCGTTTACGGTAAAACAGGATTTAAGAGATAATTACCCGTTCGGGCTGATGGCTGTGCCGATGTCCGAGATCGTTCGTTTACATGCTTCCTCCGGAACGACCGGGAAACCGATCGTGGTGGGATATACCCGCAAAGACTTGTCTATCTGGTCGGAAGTGGTGGCACGATGCCTGACGGCTTATGGTATTACGAAAGACGACTCCGTGCAGGTGTCTTACGGCTACGGTTTGTTTACCGGAGGTCTGGGCGCACATGGGGGAGTGGAGAATATAGGCGGTACCGTGATCCCGATGAGTAGTGGTAACACGCAGAAACAGATCCAGTTGATGCACGACTTCGGGGCAAAAGCGTTGGCTTGTACGCCTTCATATGCTTTGTATCTGGCCGAAACGATCCACAGTTCGGGTATCCCTTTGGAAGAATTCCAACTGAGGGTAGGAGCCTTCGGAGCGGAACCCTGGACGGAAAACATGCGTAAGGAACTGGAGCAGAAACTGAACATCAAGGCATACGATATCTATGGCTTGACAGAAATATGCGGCCCCGGTGTCGGCGGCGAATGCCAGTGCCAGAACGGTACGCACCTTTGGGAAGACCATTTCTTCCCCGAGATCGTCGATCCGGTAACCTTGCAACCGGTTGAGCCGGGCGAACAGGGCGAGTTGGTATTCACTACTCTGACTAAGGAAGGTATGCCGATGATCCGTTACCGTACGCGCGACCTGACGCACCTGATCTATGAAAAGTGCGAATGCGGCCGTACCGCTGTCCGTATGGGACGTATCCTCGGACGTAGCGACGATATGATGATCATCCGTGGTGTCAACGTATTCCCGTCGCAGGTGGAATCCGTCTTGCTGGAAATGCCGGAATTCGAACCGCATTACCTGATCGTGGTAGACCGTGTGAACAACACCGATACCTTCCAGATCCAGGTGGAAGTACGTCCGGACTATTATTCGGACGAAATGAACAAGATGATCGCGCTGAAGAAGAAGATCGCTGCCCGCATGCAGAGCGTGATCGGTATTCAGCCTGATATAAAGATTGTGGAACCGCGCAGCCTCGAGCGCAGTCAGGGTAAGGCTAAGCACGTGATCGACAATCGTAAGTTAGTTTAAACCTAAAAAAATAAAGTGCTATGTTAATTAAACAGTTATCTATCTTTCTTGAAAACAAGAAAGGCCGTTTTACGGAAGTGGCAAAGATTTTGGGTGAGGCAGGAGTGAATATGTCGGCCTTTACGGTGGCAGAGAATTCCGATTTCGGTATCCTGCGTCTGATCGTATCAGATACGGAAAAAGCAATTCAGGTACTTCGCGAAAAATTATATGCAGTGAGTGTGGCGGATGTCGTATGCCTGCATTGCCCCAACCAGCCGGGAGCATTGGCTAAGGCAATGGAGATCATCACTTCAGCCGGTATATTTGTTGAATATATGTATGCATTCTCGCAGGGAGAGGCGGCTAATGTAATTATCCGTCCCGACAATGTGGAGAAGTGTGCGGAGGTTCTGAAAGCCAATAAACTGGAGCTGATTGCGGCCAGTGACTTATATAAGTTGTAAATATTAACGTTAAGCGCTTCGTTTATTTGTTGGAAAACTTTAACTTTGCGCGCTAAAAGTATGTGAATGAAAAAGGTTGTATTTTTATTGATGATGATTACGGTCTTGTTATCCTCTTGCGGGGAATATAACAAGATATTGAAAAGTACGGACTATGAGTTGAAGTATTCGTATGCAAAGAAGTATTTCAATGCAAAGCAATACAACAAGTCGGCTACCCTGCTGGATGAACTGGTTACAATCTTTAAAGGAACTGCTTATGCCGAAGAATCCCTGTACCTGCTGGCCCAGAGCTATTACGGACAGAAAGATTATCAGACGGCTTCGCAATACTTTAATACGTATTATACCACCTATCCGAAAGGCGAGTACACGGAGTTGTCACGCTATTATTCGGGATATGGTTTGTATCTGGACTCACCCGATCCGCGGTTAGACCAGACACAGACGTATGAAGCGATCAACCAGCTACAGCTCTACCTGGAGTATTATCCGCAGAGCGAACGGGCTGCCGAAGCACAGAAGATCATGTTCGAATTGCAGGAAAAGCTGGCCTACAAGGAATTATTAGCAGTAAGACTGTACTTTAACCTGGGTAATTATATGCGCGATAACAACTTTTTATCTGCTGTAATTACTGCCGAGAATGCATTGAAGAACTATCCTTACTCTAAATATAGAGAAGAATTCATGTTCTATATATTGCGTGCGAAGTACGAACAGGCTGTGTTAAGTGTGGAAGAGAAGTTACAGGGTCGTTATCGTGAGGTGGTAGACGAATACTACACCTACATGAACGAATATCCGGAAGGCAAATACGTAAAACAGGCACAGAAGTTCTACGATTATGCCAGCAAAAGAATTACAGAAGTGTATTAACGATATTATTTAATCAATAAAGTAAAATGGATTACAGAAAGTCTAACGCCCCTTCGAATACAGTTACCCGTGACATGATGAAGTTATCGTCCGACACGGGAAATGTGTATGAAACAGTAATGATCATTGGTAAACGGGCTAACCAGATTGGTGTTGAAATGAAGCAAGACCTGGAAAAGAAACTTCAGGAGTTCGCTTCTTATAACGATAACCTGGAAGAAGTTTTCGAAAACAGAGAGCAGATCGAGATCTCCCGTTATTATGAAAAACTTCCGAAGCCGACATTGATCGCTGCTCAGGAGTATGAAGAAGGTAAGGTTTATTATAAGAACCCTGCTAAGGAAAAGAATAATTTCTAAGAAGAAATATTGTTTAAAACATGAAAAGGCTGACCCTGATAGAGTCGGCCTTTCCATTTAAAACGAACTAATAACCATGTTACAAAGAATACAGACAGTTTATTTGCTTATCATCGTGGCCTTGATGGTCGCTACGTTATTTTTACCGTTGGCCATGTTTCAGGCCGGCGACCAGTTTTACTCTTTCGACGCGACAGGCATCAGCACCATTGCCGCAACGCCCGAGCTGGTCTATCCGACCTGGGGACTTTTTGCCCTGACGGCTGTGATCTCTATCCTGGCATTGGTTACCATCTTCCTGTTCAAGAAACGTATGTTGCAGATCCGCCTTTGTATCTTTAACGGGATACTGATGCTGGGTTTCTACGGCCTTTTTGCTTTCTTCGCATGGGTATTGAAAGACCAGTTGAACGATGCCGCACTGAGTGTGAAGATCGCCCTCTCTTTCCCGCTGATCAGCCTGATCCTGGATTATCTGGCCATCCGTAATATCGGAGCCGACGAAGCATTGGTGCGTTCGCTGGATCGTTTGAGATAAGATAAGAGAAATTGTCCGCCGAGGACAGAAAAAGTTATATATAAGCGCAGTCATGTAGTAAAAACATGGTTGCGCTTTTTTATTTGTTAATGTAGTCCGGATTTAGCCGTAAAGATGTCATAAGATGTATTTAAGTTTCCTGTATGGCTTGTGTCATAAGATATTTATCAAAAAACGAACATTCTTTATATGATATTGGATATCGAAAAATAGACTTATGGCTTCCTTTGCTGTGTAAAATAATTTTAAAAATAGCCTATGATTTAAAAAAGAACACTACGAAAGAATAAGGGATAAAACCACCCTTTGAAATCTAATCAAAAGTAAAATTATCGAGGAAAAAACTTAAAGAAAATGACATTTGACATGAAGAGAGTGAATTTTCGGAGAGTAAAGAACTGGAATGTGGCCTTTGCCCTTCTGTTTTTATTCTCTGCCGCTCAATCAAAAGCGGACACAGGAAAAGGTGATAAAACCTTGAATCCGACTATTAAAGAAAGTACCAGCTTGCCTGTTACTCAACAGAATGAACGTACAATAAAAGGAGTTGTTAAAGATGCTACCGGCGAAACAGTCATTGGAGCCAACGTGTCTGTAGTAGGAACAACCATTGGTACCGTAACTGATATCGACGGTAATTTTTCATTGAAAGTACCGGCAGGGGCTACTTTGAAAATCTCATTTATCGGTTATAAAGATGTAAAAGTCAAAATCACTAACCAGCAGGTATTGGATATCGTTTTGCAGGATGATTCGCAAGCATTGGATGAAGTGGTTGTTGTGGGTTTCGGTTCGCAGAAACGAGTGAATTTGACAGGAGCTGTAAGTACAGTGAAAGCAGAAGCATTGGAGTCACGTCCGGTAGCGAATGTTGGTCAAGCCTTACAAGGAGTTGTGCCTGGTTTGAACTTTAGTGTTCCTCTCGGAGGAGGCGAGTTGGATAATAATTTGAAATTCAATATTCGTGGTATGGGATCTATCGGCTCCGGTTCAAAAGCAGAACCATTGGTATTGATTGACGGTATGGAAGGTAATATGAATGCCCTTAATCCGCAGGATATTGAGACGATATCGGTTTTGAAAGATGCTGCAGCGTCTTCTATCTACGGATCACGTGCACCGTTTGGAGTAATCCTGATTACAACCAAGTCAGGTAAGGCAGGACGTGTTAGTATTAACTATAATAATAACGTACGTTTTTCAGATCCGACCAAGGTTCCGAATATGATGAACTCTTATGACTTTGCACGGTATTTCAATCAGGCTTCTGCTAATAATGGTGGAGGTGCTATTGTCGGACAGGATGCGATGGATCGTATTATTGCTTATCAGAAGGGTGAAATAACCGATGGAACTATTGCTAACGCAAACGGATATTGGCAGGCCTATGGGGGAGCCAATGCAAATACAAACTGGTTTGATGAGCATTATCGGCATTGGACCCCTTCTCATGAACATAATCTGAGTGTGAATGGTGGAACGGAGAAAATAACTTATATGCTTTCCGGCAACTACATGGACGAACGTGGTCTGCTAAGACATTCAAACGATAGTTTCAAACGTTATTCTTTAAATGCAAAAATACGTGCAAACATTACGAAGTTTATCACAGTTAATTATACCTCTCGCTGGATTCGTAATGATTATGATAAATCTTATTATCAGAATAGTTTGTTCTTTCATAACCTGGCTCGCCGTTGGCCGACTACCCCTGTAAGGGATCCGAACGGACATTATACGGAAAGTAGTGAAATTATTCAGTTGGAAAGTTCCGGCAGGGATAAAACTTCGCGTGACGACCTAACGCAACAACTGCAGCTGGTTATAGAACCAATTAAGAACTGGCGAATTACCGCTGAAGCGAACCTGAAAACAGTCGATGCATTCAGGCATTATTCTGTTCCTACGGTATTTCAATATAATAAAAATAATGAACCGATAGCGATGAAGTTTGATGAAGAACATTTAGCCGGAGTTACTGAAGTGGGCGAATCGGGAGATAAGCGTAATTTCTATACGATCAATGCTTTTACGGATTATACCTATGAAATGAAGAGCGGTCATTACTTTAAAGGAATGGTCGGATTCAATTCGGAGTTGAACCGGTATAGAAAAATATCAGCATCACGAAAAGGCTTGATTAGTGAGCAAACACCCTCTTTGCCCACCGCTGTAGATGATATCCGGAATAATGGTTCAATAAACGAATGGGCTACTGCAGGTTTCTTTGGCCGTATAAACTATAACTATAAAGAGCGCTATCTGGCTGAAGTAAATATTCGTTATGATGGTACCTCTCGCTTTATCGGCGATCAGCGTTGGGGGCTTTTCCCCTCTTTCTCTGTAGGATGGAATATCGCGAAGGAAGACTTCTGGAGTGATTTAAGTACCTACATAAATACATTCAAACTAAGAGGATCCTGGGGTGAGTTGGGTAACCAGAATACCAGCGATTTATATCCTTTCTATCCGGGAATGAATATCAAAGTGAAAGATAGCCAATGGTTGGTTAACGGATTAAAACCCACTACTGCAGAAATGCCGGGAATGGTCAGCGATATGATGACTTGGGAACGGATCCGCTCATGGAACGTGGGTCTTGATTTCGGAGCATTGAATAACCGTTTGACCGGATCGTTCGATTATTTCAACCGTAAAACGTTGGATATGGTAGGTCCGGCTCCCGAGCTTCCGGTGATCCTGGGAGCTAATGTGCCTAAGATCAATAATGCGGATATGGAATCGTATGGTTTTGAACTGGAAATATCTTGGAGAGATCGTATCGGCAATGTAAACTATGGAATAAAGGGCGTTTTATCCGATGCTCAGCAGAAAGTGACACGTTATCCGAACGAAACGAATGACTTCTCTAACTGGTACGCTGGCAAGATGGGCGGAGAGATATGGGGATATACAACGATCGGTATCGCTAAAACCCAAGAAGAAATGGATACTTATCTGGCTTCATTGCCTAATGGTGGTCAAAGTGCTTTAGGCAGCAAATGGGGTGCCGGTGATATCATGTATGCCGACCTGAACGGAGATGGCAAAATAGATGGTGGTGGCGGTCTATTGACAGATAAAGGCGATAAGACTATTATTGGTAATAATACTCCGCGTTTTAATTATGGTATTACGCTGGATGCAGCATGGAAAGGGCTTGATATCAGTATGTTCTTTCAGGGAGTAGGTAAACGGGATGTGGAATTGGGAGGCCCTTACTTCTGGGGGGCTGTTGGTAATGAGTGGCAGTCTACTGGCTTTACAGAGCACTGGGATTTTTTCCGTCCGGAAGGAGATCCGTTGGGGGCTAATTTGAATGCGTATTATCCACGTCCTTTGTTTGGTTCGGATGCTGGTCGAAATCAGAAAACTCAGACGCGGTATTTGCAAAATGGTGCTTATCTGCGCCTGAAAAATATTCAGTTAGGATATACATTTCCGAAAAAATGGATGAATGCTGTAAAGATACAATCTTTGCGGGTATATGTATCAGGTGATAACCTGCTGACTTTTACAAAGCTGGCCAAAATGTTTGATCCGGAGGCCACTTCGGGACGATACCATTGGGATTTGGATGGTTCTCAAGGAAATGATTTAAGTAATACCGGTAAGGTATATCCACTCTCAAAAGTAATTTCTTTTGGTCTTAACGTTAACTTCTAACAGATTATTAAGATGAAATATATAATAAAAAACATCACAACTGCCTGTATGGCAGTCGGATTGCTGTCATTGGGAGCCTGTAATGACTTTCTTGACCGACAGCCCCTGGATAAAATAACGGCAGAATCTTATCTGAACACAGAAGGCGACTTGGCCGCCTTCGCTATTAAACAGTATGAAATTTTTCCGAATGTAGTTGGCAACTATAGTGTCGGTCCGTATGCCCTTGGTGATGATCATTCGGATAATCAGGCTAAAACGGATGGTGACCTGAAACGTTGGGAACCCGGACAGTGGCGCGTTTTGGAGAAGGAAGAAAAATCCGGCCTGAAAGATCAGGAGTGGAGCTTCTTCCGTATCCGGGCATTCAATTTCTTTTTCCAGCAAGTATTGCCGAAGTATGAAAAAGGTGCTATAACCGGTACACCGGCCAGTATTGATCATTATATCGGCGAAGTTTATTTTCTTCGGGCATACGAATATTTTAAACGATTGAAAATGTTCGGTGATTTCCCGATCGTGACGGAAGTGTTGGTTGATGATAAAGAAGCATTGATTGCTGCCAGTCAGCGTCAGCCGCGTAATAAAGTGGCTCGTTTTATACTGGAAGATCTCGATAAGGCTATAGGTTTGTTGAGCAATACGATAGGCAATAAGAATCGTATCACCCGTGATGTCGCTTTATTGTTCAAATCAAGAGTTGCGCTTTATGAAGCCAGTTTTGAAACCTATCACCGGGGCACTCCCCGTGTGCCGGGGGAAACGGGATGGCCGGGCGCTTCTATGTCTTACAATAAAGATTTCTCTATCAACCTGGATCAGGAGATTGCGTTCTTTACCGATCAGGCTATGGCTGCCGCTAAAGAAATAGCGGATAAAATTGAACTGACACCTAACTCAGGTCAGAATAATCCCAATGCGGGACAGACATCCGGTTGGAACTCTTATTTCGAAATGTTCGGAGCACAGGATATGAGTAGTTATAGTGAAGTTTTAATGTGGCATAGTTTTGATGCATCTTTGAATGTAGCCAACTGTTTTCAGAATAATACATTGTCGGGGAGTAATACCGGGCTGACACGTGGATATGTCGAAACGTTTCTGATGCAAAACGGCTTGCCTATTTATGCAAGCGGTTCCGGATATTCAAGGATAGATTCAACACTGGAACTAGTGAAAAAAGATCGTGACGGACGCTTACAACTATTTATGACTGGCGAGCGTTCTATCAGATCTGTTTATACAGAAGCTGATAGCAATAGATATATTGGCGTTCCTAATGTGATCGACCTGACAGAAGTACGAAAGATCACTGGCTATACTGCATTGAAAGGACTTAATTATATTTATGACGGGAATAATTTACCTTCTGGACTTTCTCAGACTGGTGGTTCCATTATATTTCGTGGTGTAGAAGCTCATTTGAATTACATAGAGGCTTCATGCCTAAAGAATGGCGGTAATTCCATTGATGGAACAGCTCGGACTTACTGGAAGATGATTCGTGAAAGAGCTGGTACGGATACCGATTTTGATAAGACGATCGCAGCAACCAATTTGAATAAGGAAAATGACTGGGGAGTATATTCCGCAGGAACTACGGTTTCTCCTCTAATGTATAATATCCGTCGCGAACGTCGGTGTGAATTTATGTGGGAAGGCATGCGTTGGGATGATCTGATTCGCTGGCGTGCACTCGATCAGGTTAAAAACTATATTATAGAAGGTTGTAATTTCTGGGATAATATGTATAAGGCGAAAACCTTCTTTGATGAGGCCAAAGGAGAATCTAAGTTGGTTCCTGCAGGTACACCAGGCAAAATAGCTAATATTTCGAGTAAGGAAAAGAGTGGTAAATACCTGCGTCCCTATCAAATCGTGGAGAACAACAATGGCTTGTATAATGGTTATAACTGGATGAAGGCTAATTATTTGCGTCCTATCTGTATTACGCATCTGCGTATATCAGCAAGCAATCAGGAGGATTTGTCGACATCTCCGATCTATCAGAATCCGTATTGGCCGACTGTATCGAATCAGTCTCAACTAGAGTGATACTTTTTACCATAGATATACATAATTGATGTGAGGAAGGTCTTCTCTGTGATAGAGAAGACCTTTGTAAAAGCCAAAGCAAGTAATCTTTATATATTTTTTGGGTGTGAATACGATAGATCCCTCATCTCCATAATAGGAGAGGGGATCTATTAAATCTTAAAAATTTTAAATTATAAAAACATGGGAATTTTAGTAAAAGCAATCCAGCGTATCAATCCCAGAAATAAGGACGCTGCCAAAAAATGGTTTGCCGTTCAGAACTCTGCGGGGCTGGTGGGTGAAACGAAAGTCGCTGAGTTGATCGCCGACGAAACGACTTTAAATCCGGCGGAAGCCTTAATGTCTATTCGTCAACTTTATAAAATATTGCTTCGCTTGTTATTGAGCGGAAATAGTGTGAAACTAGGTAATTGGGGTACATTTTCCATTACTCTGAACTGTAAAGGAGTGGAGAAGAAAGATGATTTGAAGGCTACTGATATTGTTCGCGTCAATATTAATTTTCAGCCGGGTGAAGAAATGAAGACAGCTTTACAGAAAGCAGAATTTGTTTGGATTGACAAATTAGTTGAAGGTAAAACAACTCCTGGTGGTGGTAGCGGTCCGGAAGATGATCGTCCCGTTATTGAATAAAAGTTATTTTCTGGGTGAATGAAGGCTTCTCTTCGGTTTTTTCCGTTGAGAGGCCTTTTTTATCTCAGCTTCGTGAGATAAAGGACTCAGCTTCGTGAGATAAAGGACTCAGCTTCGTGAGATAAGTATGTATTATATAGAAAAGCCAGACCTGTTAAAAAATTGAAGTGTACCCCAAAAGTTGAACATAAAACTTTTGGGGTACACTTCAAATATTACTTCTGGCTCTTCTGGCGGAATGTGGAACTATTCCACCGGCCGAATAACAAACTCAAACGTTGTCTTCTCTACCGGAACCAGATATTGCGGCAATACACCCGGGCCGCAGGTGGCTGTACCTACGCCTGCCTGCTCGGCGTCCAGATGGACGGTGACTGTGCCGCTTCTTCGCAGTTGGTTTATATGTGTGGAGGCGTCTATATTGCTGTCGCTGAACGGAACCAGGCTGAACTGCCACGGACGGGCGGCGGTGACATGCAAGCCGCTACCCGATTCATTCGTGATCGTTGCCCAACGCATATCCGTACGGTTTCCGGTGGATTGCGGTTTCACGTAGTAGTGGAACATCCGTTCGGCATCCGTATGGTCGATGGCGATACGGCCGCTCTGGATACGGTCGACATACGTTTCTCCGGTACGTCCCAGGTAGGAAACCTGCGCATATTCAGCAGGCATTTCAAACGTCAGGCCGATACGCGCCAACGATTTGACGACGGATGTGTCGGGTGTGAAAGCCGTCTCTATTACTATTGTGCCGTTCGAGTTGAGTTTATAGTCCTGCGTGGCTGTCCCTACTGTTTCACCTTTGTCATTCAGTAGTGCTACCGTTGTTTGTACACTGTTTTTACCTGTCCGGAAAGTTTTTGCTTGCTGAGTTAGCTTGTCCAGGCCGGCAGCTTTCCAGAGACGGGCACCGTTACGGTCGCGGTTGTCGTTGTCGGTGATCGGACGGTAAAGGCTGACGGTGACAGGAGTCGAAAGTAATTCCTTGCCGTCGAGTTGGTAAGATATCATGGCACCTGTCTCCGGGGAGAAGGAGATGCTTACGCGGTCGTTGCCGAATGTGTTGCCTGATTGTTTCAGGGCAGAGGCTTTCAGCGACGGTTGTTTCGGGCGGTAGTTTTTGTTGGCTGTCAGCACGAACTGGTCGTATGCCACTTCATGGGTGACGGGGATGAAGGGACGAGCCTGTTTGGGTGTCCAGCTCAGGTTGAGGAATACCTCTTTGCAATCCTTCGGTAAGGACGTTTTGCCGAGTGTCAGCGTCGTTGTTTCGTGGGGGAGACAGTCGACGGATTCCGTTCCCTGGCGGATGATGCGGCCGTCGTCAGCCAGCAGTTGCCAGTTCAGCGAGTACTCGTTGAGGTTGCTGAAATCGTACCAGTTCTTGATGGAAAGCGTCAGCGTACGTTCGTCCGTCAGTTTTGTTTTGATGTATTGGTATACCTTCTTCACTTCGTTCAGATGCGGGTGAGGGATGCGGTCGGCACCGATCAGGCCGTTGCAGCAGAAGTTGTCGAAGCTGGGGATACCTTTGGGGCCGTAGTCGCCGCCGTACGACCAGAACCAGTTGCCGTCTTTGTCGATCTCGCGGAACGACTGGTTTACCCAGTCCCAGACACAACCGCCCTGTGCCATCGGTTCGTTCTCGAATACATCCCAGTATTCTTTCAGTCCGCCGACGCTGTTACCCATTGCATGGACATATTCGCAGAGGATGAAAGGACGGTAAATGGGCGGTTCCTTCTGGTTCAGGTATTCTTTGATAACGTCTACGCTGCGGTACATGCGGCAGTAGATGTCGGTGTTGTAGTTCTGTTCGGCACGCTCGTACTGAACAGGGCGCGTTTGTTCGACCGACTTCAGCCAGTCGTAGGTACGTTCGAAATTGATACCGTTGCCCGCTTCGTTGCCCAGCGACCAGATCACGATGCAAGGATGATTCTTGGAACGTTCGTACATCCGGCGGGTGCGATCCATATGGGCAGGCAGCCAGGTCGAATCTTTCGCCAGCGACTCGGGGCCGTAACCCATGCCGTGCGATTCGATATTGGCTTCGTCGATCATATAAAGGCCGTATTCGTCGCAAAGCTCGTACCAGAGCGGGTCGGTGGGGTAGTGGGAGTTGCGTACGGTGTTGATGTTATGTTGCTTCATCAGTTCGATATCTTTCAGCATGAGTTCGCGGCTGACGGTACGGCCCAGCTGGGAGTGTTCGTGGCGGTTGGTGCCTTTCACCAGTGTAGGTACGCCGTTCACGCAGAAACGTCCGTCTTTGATCTCCGAAGTGCGGAAGCCTACACGCCCTCCGGTAATTTCCGTTTCTTTTCCGTTCCCGTCTTTCAAGGTGAGGAGCAAGGTGTACAGGTTCGGATGTTCCGCACTCCAGGCTTTTACGCCGGGGAGGGTTGCGTCTTTGAATGCGATCCGGTTGTTGTCTCCTGCGGGGACTTTCATTTCTTCTTTCAGGACGGTTGTGCCGTCGGCATCTTTCAGCTGGTAGGCGATACGGGCTTCCGGGTCGGAGGAACCGGCAACTTGCACGTCGAGGTGGAAGATACCATCTTTGTAGGTATGCTTGTCGAGCGTAGAGAGCACTTTGTAGTCAGCGATATACTGTTTAGGAGTGCTGTACAGGTAGACGCTGCGTTCGATACCGCTCAGGCGCCACATATCCTGGCATTCGAGGTAGGAGCCGGAACTCCAGCGGTAGACTTCCAGCGCAACGGTATTTTCGCCCGGTTGCAACTTGTCGGTAATGTCCCATTCGGCCGGAGTTTTGGAACCCTGGTTGTAACCGATCTTTTCACCATTCACCCATATATAATAGAAGGAGATAACGCCTTCGCAGCAGATCACTATGCGGCGGCCGTCCCATTCGGCCGGAACGGTGAAGGTGCGGCGGTAGGAACCGACTTCGTTTTCGGCATAAGGTACGAGCGGGGGATTCTTCTTGAAGTTAAACATCGGGTCGTCGAACTCATACGTTTCGTTTACGTAGATGGCTGTTCCGTATCCCTGCCGTTCCCAATTGCCGGGTACGTTGATGTCGGCCCATCCTCCGGTATAGAAGGAAGGCTTGTAGAAGTCTTTCGGACGGTTGTCCGGGTTCTTTGTCCAGTGGAATTTCCATTTCCCGTTGAGGCTCCGGTACCAGGGCGACGATTCATGATCGCGTTTGGCAAGAGCTTTCTCGTTCTCAAAAGGCCAGACGTAAGCGTGAGGTTCCAGTTTGTTCTGTCCGATTGCGTACTGGCTTTGCCATTCGGGCTGGTTGTTGTCTGTTGCGCCTGAAGCTGCCTGGGTGGTTCCCAGGCAGATCAGAGCAAAAATAGATAACAGAGTTTTCTTCATGTATTTATAGAATTAATATGTTTCATTATTTCACTATTATTTCATCTACATAGACCCAGGTGCCCTGTCCGGGACGTGTATGGCCTTCGGGGCATTTGCCGGGGTTCTTCAGGTCTACTTTCAGGTAACGACCGGAAGTCTTCAGGTTGTCGAATAGTTGGTCTTCGATGCGGATGCCTTCGCGGAATATCTGTTCCGGTGTGAAGCTGCGTTCTGCTACCGGCGTGAATGTCTTGTTATCGTTGGAGACAGACACCGTTATTTTTGCCGGGATATGCGCCCCCATACCGTAGTTGGTGATGCAGCCGAGTGTTATCTGTTGTATGTCCGTTTCTTTTCCCAGATCTATCGTGAAGCCGGCATCCGTATCGTGCCAGCCGCACCATTCGAAATCAGACTGTTTGTCGCTGCCGCGGAGTCCGTTTGTCAGGCGGTAGGTTTGTCCGTTGCTGTCTATGACTGGGCGTGCGGTCGCCTTGTTCCAGTGCAGCGGCAAGGTCAGCGTTTGGCCTTTCTGTTCACCGTTGGTAAAGGTGGCGGCTTTGATCGTCAGGTCGTTTGTGATAACCAGTGAATCCTGGTAGAGGGCAGAAGTGGCCTGCGGTTCGCTGCCGTCTGTCGTGTAGCGTACTTCCATGTCCGGACGGATACAAGTGAGGGCTACTTTCAGGGTGTCGTTGTCTCCTGTCACCAGGTGGTCGAGGTTGAACATCGAACGGGCATAATTCACTCCCATATAGTCGTAATGACAGGTCAGTTTATCCAACCGTTTGAGGAAGCCGGGCCAGTCTTTGGCGTCTTTTCCCGACCAGGCGATTTCTGCCAAAGCAGCCAGACGCGGGAAGAGAAGATATTCGACATCGTCGGCCGAGGTACAGAATTCAGTCCACATGCAACCCTGTACGCCCATCAGGTTTTTAGCCACTTCCGGATCCCAGTCTGGTTGTACCGGCTCGTATTTATAGACGTTTTCCAACGTGTTGTTGCCGAAATAGGTGCGCGGCTCGAACCATTGCGGCCCCTGGTAACGGATCAGGTAGAGCACGCGGGCAGGTGTCATGATGAAACGGTGTCCCAGTTGTCCGGCCTTGTATCCGGCCGTGCCGAGTCCCTGCCAGCCGAGGATGATCGCGTCGTCGGGTATTTTGCTGTTGGTCAGTTCGTCCCAGCCGATTACCTGCCTGCCTTTACTTTTCACGTAGTCGGCCATGCGGTTCATAAAATATCCCTGCAACTCTTCGATGTCCGTAAAGCCCTCCGCTTTCATACGGGCCTGGCAGAGCGGGCATATTTTCCAGTATCTTTTCGATGCTTCGTCGCCTCCCAGATTGATGTATTGCGAGGGGAAGAGAGCCATCACTTCATCGAGTACATCCTGAAGGAAAGAGAAAACCTTGTCGTTGCCGGCGCAGTAGACGATCTCAGCCGCATGCCCTCCCATGCCGGGTATGACGCGGATAGGGTCTTTTACCACCGGGCAGGCCAGTTCGGGGAAAGCGGCCAGCGATGAGTTGGTATGTGCCGGCATCTCTATTTCGGGGATGATCTCGACCTGACGTGTATGGGCGTAGGCAATGATCTCTTTCATATCTTCCTGTGTGTAGAAACCGCCGACAGGTGTCGGTTCGCCGGCCTTTGCGTTTTTGCGTTGGGAGAAATCCTTTTCGCGTTCCACACGCCAGGCACCTATCTCCGTCAACTGCGGATATTTCTTTATTTCCAGACGCCATCCGTTGTCGTCCACCAGATGCAGGTGGAGTTTGTTCAACTTCAACATCGACATGCAATCGATGATTTTGACCACATTCTCTTTGGGGATAAAGCAACGTGACACGTCCAACAGCAGGCCGCGATACTGGAAACGGGGACTGTCCTGAATGGTCAGTGCCGGTACGTTCCATTGGACATTGAATACCTGTTCCTTACTTTCTATAGTGGAGGGCAGAAGTTGGCGGATAGACTGTGTGGCATAGAAAAAACCGCTGTTGTCTGCTGCTTTAACAGAGATCAGGGAAGGGGTTATTTCCATTTTGTAGCTTTCGGCCGCCAGCGTCGTATCTGTGGAGAAAATGATAGAGGCGGAAGTGTCGGATGCCCCTATTCTTACAGTAGGAGTGAATCCGGCGGAGGTCGTGAACAAGTTGGCTAACAATTCGCCAACAGGTTGCTGTTCCGGGTTTTCCACCTGGATCACGGTGTGTTTACTGAATGCGAAATGGCCGTTGCCGGGTGCCTGCTGTTCCGGTTGTGGGATGATGTTTATTTCTGACGAACCGGAGGTTGTGCATCCGGTAGCAAGCCAGATAAAAAAGAAAAAGAATAAGAGCTTGTCTTTTTTCATTTGATATATTCTTGTGTTAACATTTCCTTGTTATGTTTTCTGGTATCTAGCTGCAAATTTAGAGGTATGCGCTGGTGGAGATGTCCGGTATTGTACAAAAATGTTCAATATTTGTCCAGAATAAGGTGGTAAGCTTGTTTTTTAGGCGTTTCAGGGTGGGTGTTTAGTTCAGCAAGAACTCATGCCGTTTGATAATAGACAAAGATATAAAAAGATTTATTTACACAAAGAGACTTTTCTTAGTCTTTATAAGACAGGCTATTATTTCATGTCTCTATTCCGTTGTAATTAAGAATACCGGAGTACGGAATTTGTACAACAACTGATTGTCTCCTTCTTTTAAGCTCTCAAATAGGGGTTTTTATATATAAATTGATGGTTCAAAATCTACCCATGAACTACCGAACGCTTTTCAATTCTTCCTAATACTCTAATAATCAAATAGCTAACCTTAAACGGCATGAGTTCTTGCTGAACGATGTTATTAACGTACTAAACAAGCCTTTAAGATGTTAGCTATAACGAAATATATTTATTTGTGTTTTCTGTCTTTTTATTGTTTAACCGTAGTTCAAGCTGCACCGGAGTACCATTTCAAGCAGATTTCACTTAGGGAAGGATTATCAAAATCTATGGTTAAATGTGTTTTGACTGACCATAAAGGAATAATCTGGATTGGTACCCATTTGGGGTTGAATAGCTTTGACCGGGAGAAAATAAAGACTTACTATCATGATAAAAAAGATCCCTGCTCCATCCCTGATAGTAATATTCGTTTTTTGGTAGAAGATTCTTTACTTAACTTATGGGTTTCGACAGGACAGGGTCTGGCCTTGTATGACCGTGAAAAAGACATTTTCCACCCGGTACTCTTCCTGAAAAATCAATTAAATATCCAGGCTTATGTGTCTGTAAAAGACGGACTCTTGCTTTTTGGGAAAGGTGCGTTCTATAAATATAACTATTCCGACAGGCAAATTGTCTCCTTACCGATTCATGCTACGGAGGATGCCCGTATCTGGTTTGAAAAAGCGTGTACCTATCATCAGTCGGACAGCCTGATCCTGTTGGCATCCCGTTGGAACGGCTTGTGGGAGTACAATGTAGGGACAGGAACGTTGCGGCGTTCCTCTTTGGTCAAAGACTATCAGATTGCTGCACTGCTGATCGACTCTTCAGATAATCTGTGGCTGTCGCCCTATGGAAAAGGGCTTGTAGGGTACGATCGCACTAAGAAAGAGATTTGCCGACTGCATGCTCCCCGGGATTTATCCAATGGGATCATTCTGGATATAAAAGAGCGGGAAGGCAAACTCTGGCTGGCTACAGATGGAGGCGGTATCAATATATATGATAAAGAAAATGGAACCATAGATGTTATAAACCATGTTCCCGGCAAGTCATCCTCTTTGCCTGTCAGTTCCTTTTGGTGCCTGTACAATGATCCGGATAATAATATGTGGGCGGGCAGTATCAGAGGCGGCCTGATCGGTATGAAGGAGATCTATATGAGGACGTATCAGGATGTATTCCTCAATTCGGCTTATGGCTTGAGTGAAAAAGTCGTGGTCGGAATGTATGAAGATCAGGATAGTATGATTTGGTTGGGCACGGATGGGGGAGGCATGAACCGCCTCGATCCCCGTACCGGGTTGTTCCACCATTACCCGTCTACCTACCCGTCGAAAATTGTTTCCATAATCGATTATGATGCAACGGAACTGCTCTATTCAGGCTTCGGGGAGGGGTTGTTCCTACTTAATAAGCAGACCGGAAAAGTACGGGAATATCCGGTGACGGATGTGGATAAGCATAATACTTTGTTTAGACTGGGTAAATCGGTACATCTGTTCCGTTTGGATGAAGCACGCTTTTACCTGTTGGCGGACAGTGTTTATCTGTACGACCAGTCCGCCCGTAAACTGACGACAGTGGATGCGGAGGTGAGTGGAGCGACGTTCTCTTCCCTCAATCTGATAACCAGAGAGAAGAATGTTAGTTATTTGTGGGGAGAAAATGACCTGTTCGTATTGGATCATACGAGGAATAACATACGGGTACTCCATTCTTTTGCCGACTCTATAGGAATGATTGCCGCAGCCACCAAAGGGCAGGGCGAAGATATCTGGATCGGAACTTCGGTAGGATTGTACCGCTTTCATCCGGAAAAGAAAACCTTGGCTCTCATTGAGAACGACCGTTTCCTCGGTACTACCTCGCTCGGCTTCGACAGGTACGGCCGCTTATGGATCGGGACGCATAACGGACTATACGCTTACACCCCGGATGATGGTAAAATCATGATGTTCGGCGAGTCTGACGGTGTGTATGCGAACGAATATATTGCTAAACCTCCGCTGATAACCGGAGACGGAGATATCTATATGGCCGGTATGATGGGCCTGGTACATGTCGAAAACGATCTCCCTTTTCCGGAAAATTCCGATCCTGTAATAGGCCTGCTGGATGTGATACTGGACGGGGCATCTGTCGGTTCGGCGACAAGCCGGGATGGGAATACGATCTCTGTCCCCTGGAATTATACCTCTCTGATGGCTAAGGTGATTGTCAGGGAGAATGACCTGATGCGGAAGAAACTGTTCCGCTATTATATAAAAGGTACGCAGGAAGAGATGGTGGAGTCTTCCAGCCATACGATCGCTTTTCATGCCTTGTCTGTCGGCAGGTATGAGATATGGGTGTCCTGCAATAAGAAGAATGGGGATTGGAGCGTACCCGTCGAGCTCCTGTCCGTGGAGGTGACGCCGCCCTGGTGGCGGACAAACTGGTTCCTGTTCTGTTGCGTATTGGTGGCGGTGGCCGGCCTGTCCGTCGTTTTCTGGCTTGTTATGAAGAGACAGGAGACAAGGATGTTATGGGCGATGAAGGAGCATGAACAGCGGACGTATGAAGAAAAGATCCGTTTCCTTATCAACCTGAACCATGAGCTTCGTACGCCCCTGACCCTGATCTACTCGCCGCTTAAACGGCTCCTCGATTCGGGAGAGATCGACAACGCCGCCCATAGCAGGCAACTGGAAGATATTCTGAAACAGACCCGCCGTGTGAAAGACATCATCGATATGGTACTGGATGTCCGTAAAATGGAAACCGGGACGGAAACGCTTTCCATCGCATCCCATAGACTGAATGAATGGATACGACAGGTGGCGGATGCTTTTAAGGAGGAGTTGCTTCATAAGAAAATAGAGCTGGAATATCAGTTGGACACTTCGGTCGGGGAAGTTCCCTTTGATGCGGCAAAATGTCAGATAGTCTTGTCGAACCTGATAATGAATGCGATGAAGTTCAGTAATGCGAACACTTGTATTACCGTATCTTCCCATTTGGAAGAGGATTATGTACGTATCTCCGTTTCCGACCAGGGTATCGGGCTGGATAATGTCGATATTACCCGGTTGTTTGAACGCTTTTACCAGGGCGCCCACGACAGGCACGGGACAGGGATCGGTTTGTCTTATGCCCGTTTGCTGGTGGAAATGCACAAGGGACGCATCGGGGCGGCAAACAATGCCGGGAATGGAGCCACATTCTTTTATGAATTACCCTTGAATAATACGACGACATCGATCGTTGCCAGGCCTTACCTGAATGAACTGTTGGTTTCTTCCGAAGAAAAAGCCGATACGGCTGCCGATTTCTCCGTCAGGAAATACTCCGTCCTGGTCGTGGAGGATGAACCGGAACTGCGGAATTATCTGAAGGCCTCCCTGAAGGAGTCTTTCCGGCAGGTGTATGTGGCTGGGGATGGTGCCGAGGGGTTCGATATGGCTCTCCGCCATTTGCCGGATATCATCATCAGTGATGTCATGATGCCCCGTATGGATGGCTTTGAGTTTTGCCGGCTGTTGAAGAGCAACCTGGAGGTCAGCCATATCCCGGTCATCCTGCTGACAGCCCGTACCGATCAGGCCAGCACGGTACAGGGATATAAGGAAGGGGCGGATTTTTATCTGCCGAAACCGTTCGACCTGGAGTTCCTTCTTGCCATCGTCCGCAACCTTTTGAGAAATAGGGAAGCCGTCAAGCTACGTTATAAAGAGGGTAAGGGAACTGTCTCGCCTAAAGAAGATACGATCAGCAACGCCGATGAACAGTTCATGAAAAAGCTGAATGACCTGATCAGGGAACAGCTGGAAAACCCGGAGCTGGATGTGAACTTTGTAGCTACGCAAATGGCCATGAGCCGGGCCTCGCTATACAATAAGCTGAAGGCACTGACGGGTGTCAGCATCGGCGATTATATCAATAAATTCAGAATGGCCCGTGTGATGGAGCTGCTGGCCGATAAGGAACTGAGTCTTCTGGAGATATCCGAAAAGGCCGGGTTTACCAACCAGCGCTATTTCAGTACGGTATTTAAACAGGCCTATGGGACTACACCGTCTAAATACCGTCAGGAGCATTTCTCCTGATGAATTTATTTAATGATAGGCAGCAGGTAAATGATACGGGCAGAGATTACCTGGCCGGATGCTTTGCTGAAATGGTCGCTTTTACGGGTGTTGTAAATATCTCCCAATGCATAGTAGTAACGTCCTTCGAGCAGGAAATAACCGATACCTGTGCGTAGCTCGATACCGGGGCCACCGCACAATCCCCAGTCGAATTTCTTCTGGATAGGCAGATTATGTTGTGTATTGTCTCCTGAATTCGGCGATTGACCGTTCAGGTTCTCACTGGTGCTTTCGCCAAAGGCATAGCCCAGCTTCGGCCCCAGGTTCACATAGAACTTGAACTTGTTGCTTCCGAAATAGATATGTGTGAAGAATGGTATCTCGAAGTAGTTGATCGTGCGGCTGTAGTTATATTTCGGATCGTCGAACTCCTCTTCCCAGCCCTGTTGGCTGAAGTTGAGCTCGGTTTGCAGGCCGAGATTCTTTTCCGAGTTCCAGCGCAGTACCAGTCCGCCGTTGTATCCCTGCTTCATCTTGGTCGATACCCTGGGACTGAAGCTGACGGATGAAAAGTTCATACCGAACGAGGCGCCGACCGATACTTCCTGCGGAAATTTACTCTGTGCTTTGCTTCCGGCAATAACAGCCAGGCACAAAGAGGATATGATTAAAATCTTTCTGATCATCTTACTTCGCTGCGTGTTACATTATAGTCGTTCTGGTAGTGAACGATAAATATATTGGTATTGATAAATCCTCCCCAGTTGTTGACCCGTTCGAAGTCGAAGCCTGTCTGTATGCCTTTGTAACGGATCTTGCCCAGGTTGTTCTCGAAGTTCGCTCCGTATTTCTTGATCGCATCGAAGAAGAACATGCCGGTATCGAAACCTAATATACCATATTTAGGGAAGTAATTGATCAGGCTCTTGCTGTACCAGGTCTTGTATTTCGAATAGAAATCCGAGACTTCGGGTGATAGGTTGTCCGCATAGAAGTTACTATATATATAGGTATTCAATGCGAAGAAATCATCGAGGCATTCGCGGGTGTAGGTCTGCCATTCCGGATAACCGAAAAGGGTGATGTTGTATTCCGGCTTTGCTTCCGAAAGCATACGCAGGGGCGATTTGAATTTGTTCAGCGCTTCCAGCTTGCCGGTAGTCGGGACGACAACGTTTCGTTTATTCTTGCTCATTGCCGCTTCCAGTTGAGCCGGGAATGTCTCGGCCGAGTAAGTCAGTTCGCGCCAGGCGATGTTACGCTGTTTCATTTCGGCTTTGAAGGCTTTCATGAAGTCGGCCTTGTCTTCTGTTCCGGGAACGGTCAGCAAAACGATGTTGTCGTTGGCAAACAGATCGCAACCGGCCTGCGAAGCCTTGGCATACAGGTAGGAATGCGGGGTATTTACCTGGAAGATATTTGCGTTGGATAATACGTCGTCGTTTCTGGAAGTGAACGGGATCACGTATTTGATATTATTCTTTTCCGCAAAGGCGGCTACCGGGGCTATCTGTTCGTTTTGAACGGCTCCGATAATCAGGTTGGCTTCTTTCAGCTTATCGTCTTTCAGTATTTCTTTCAGCTTCTTGGTACCGTTGCCGGTGTCGAATACCGACAATTCGATGGAACATCCGCTGTTGCGCAGGCTATCGACGGCAAGCAGCATACCTTCGTAATATTCAATGAAGCGGGGAGATTCGTCCGTCATGAACGGCAACAACAGGGCTACCTTGATCATATTCAATCGCTTGATCTCTTTGGGGGCGGACAAGAGGGCATTCACATCCCTTTCGTGCATCACCGGAGCAGATTCGGTCACGACGTCTTTTGTCTCTACCGGTATTTTAATGACCATGCCGGCTTTTACCCCGTTCTTCAGTTCCGGGTTCCGTTTGATCAGTTCAGTGCTGGATATATTGAACTTCCGGCAGATACGGTACATGGTTTCTTTTTTAGCGATCGTATAGTCGATCTCCTTCGTCACGGTCTTTACCTCTTTGGTAGGCAGCGACTCGATAGGAGTGGCCGGGATACGGATCGTTTTGCCGATTGTGAAGGTGGAAGTCGACAGTCCGGGGTTTGCTTCAATGATGTCCGGGCCGGGTACAGCATACCGGATAGACAGGGAGTAAAGCGTTTCTTTGGGCTGTATCGTGTGATATAAAAAGTTATCTTCCGTCTTGTCCAATGAAGCGGAGCCTGCATCGCGCTGCGGGATCTTTAGTGTAGACCCGGCTTTGATCGACTCGCGGCTTTCAGGGTTCAGGCGATAGATGTCGTCGACAGTTACCCCGTACATGGTAGCGATAGAGTAAACGGTCTGTCCCCGCTCTATGGTATGATAAAATATATTATCATTTAGTTCGTTAGTAGTAATAATCCGTGCTTTGTTGTTTTGTGAATGCAGGGAAACGCAGGCAAAACTCAGGCACAACGTCAATACGTATATACTAATCTTATTCATTTGCTGATTGGAATATTTACCGCAAAGATAGTGTATGTCCGTATAAAATACTAATTTTGGAAGCTAATTAGGTGATAATATATGCAAAGGAATTGTTTAAGAAGAGTGCTCGGGACGCTCTGTTTTCTGTTGTTGGTACTTACAGCACATGCTCAAAAATATACGGTGACAGGGGGGCAAGGGACGCCGCTGCTGGCTTTCGATGAAAGTGCAAATAGCAGTAAGTTTCAGGTTTACCTAGTATATGGTATGGATAATGTTGAAATACGATATACCCCTACATCAAGCTCATATCAGTGGTATCGTTATAAAAATAAAGCCGGAGCCGGAGGTGATGGGGAAAGAATATCTTCCGAACAGGAGGGTGGAACTACTGTTATCCGTAATATCGAAGAAGGATATGGATATTACGTAGTTGAAGATGATAATATGGCGAAAACGGGGGGATATGTCTGGATTATCGATTATAGTAAATATGCTTTTGATATCACCCGTTTATATGTAGACGCAGAAAGAAGTAATTGTGATTATATGGCTTTAGGCGCAACCGCTGATATGAAAGATATGAAATACTATACTCCATCAGGTTCTTCCAAGATATTGGAACGGGAGTTTGATATTACTTATCAGACAATGAAACTAATGGGAGAGGATGATATTTATACAACGGTGACTGTCGATACGATTATTGATCCTTTCAAGAAAGTACTTCCTCCTCCGCTTTGTGATACCGATGTTACGTTGAAAGGTGATCTGTTTGCCCGTCATTTCGGAGTGGAGAAAGTTATAACGAGTGATGTCTACCAAGCGGTAGCTGTAGATGCAGTGGTGAAGATAGACACTGTGTCTTACGCAAGCGATGTTCCCAACCTGGTGGTGAAGGGAGACAGCTTATCGGCCCCTGTCGAATTTAACTTTACGGCAATAGCCAATACTCCGGTAGCGGCTGTGTTCAAATGGACTATCTCCCAGAAGAATGAAGGCGGAGAAAATACGCCACTGTTCAATTCTCCCAATGAAGATGCCAATTATACCTTCAACCAAAATGGCACCTATTTTGTTGATTTAGAAATATCAGACCGTACGTTGGCATGTACATGGAAGTTGGAAGAACCGATTACCATAAACATTTCAGACACATATATCGATGTCCCGAATGCATTCTCTCCCGGTACGACTCCCGGCATAAACGACGAGTTCAGAGTGGCTTACCGCTCCCTTACCCGTTTCAAATGCTGGATATTCAACCGATGGGGGGCTGAAATATATTACTGGACAGACCCGTCGAAGGGCTGGGACGGTAAGAAAGGAGGGAAGTATGTCGCTCCCGGTGTTTATTTTTACGTGATAGAAGCGACCGGCTCGGACGGTAAGTCAATAAAGAAAAAAGGTTCAATTAACATTCTTAGATCAAAACGAATTGATGATGAAATTATCGAGGAATAGTATATTTAGTTTTTTATCGGGAGGCCTGGTTTGCCTGACGGCTTGCCTTTCGATCAGTTCAAGTGACTCAGAAAAAGTATTGGAGGGAAAGCCGGTCGTTATGGCGATGACGGCTTCGCCGGATATCCCTTCGTCCGTTGTCTTTTGTGGAGAGCCGATAGACCTCACCCGCTACAATATGCGTGAGGGGTTCGATCGCGAATTAAGTAGCTTTACTTATTTCCATTCGACTACGATGCTCCTGATCAAACGTGCCAACCGTTACTTTCCGGTTATCGAACCGATACTGAAAGCCAACGGTATCCCTGACGATTTTAAATACCTGGCCGTGATAGAGAGCCATCTCGATCCTCGGGTATCCTCGCCTGCACGGGCAGTCGGGATGTGGCAATTCATGGAAGCGACAGGTAAGCAGTACGGTCTGGCAATTACTCCGACCGTCGACGAACGCTGCCACGTAGCCAAGGCGACCGAAGCCGCCTACCTGAAAGCGGCACATGCCAAGTATGGCGACTGGGCCAATGTAGCCGCCTCTTACAACGCAGGTATGGGGCGTATCTCCGGCGAATTGACCAAACAGACTGCCGACAGTACCTTCGACCTCTGGCTGGTAGAAGAAACGAGCCGTTACGTATATCGTATCATGGCTATCAAGCAAATATTCGAGAACCCGTATAAATATGGCTTTGTGCTTCGTGCCGAAGACCTGTACAAGCCGATCGCGTGTGAAGACGTAGCCGTATCGTCCGATATCCAGGACTTATCCGACTTCGCACAGAAGAACGGGATCACCTATGCTGACCTGAAGCGTTTCAACCCCTGGTTGCGCGACCGTAAGTTGCAGACCCTGGGCAAGACCTATACGCTCCAGATCCCCAAACAAAACGAGATGTATTACAAAACTCCCAACACTTATGTACATCATTCGGGTTGGGTGGTAAGATAAAACGCCGATAGTAAAGAGTATGAACGATAAGAATGCACTGGAGGGCGGGCGTATTTCCGTTTTAGGCGCCCGTGTCCATAATTTAAAGAATATAGACGTAGAGATACCGAGAAACAAACTCACCGTGATAACCGGGATGAGCGGTAGCGGAAAGTCGTCGTTGGCTTTCGATACGATTTTCGCGGAAGGACAGCGCCGTTACGTGGAGACATTCTCTGCTTATGCGCGTAATTTCCTCGGTAATATGGAGCGTCCCGATGTGGATAAGATCACAGGCCTGAGTCCGGTTATCTCCATCGAACAGAAAACGACGAACAAAAACCCCCGCTCGACTGTCGGTACCACTACCGAGGTGTACGACTTCCTCCGTCTGCTTTATGCCCGGGCGGGAGAGGCCTATTCGTACCTGAGCGGCGAGAAGATGGTAAAATATACGGAGGAGAAGATCCTTAACCTGATCCTCGAACATTACAGCGGAAAGAAAACCTATTTGCTGGCTCCGCTGGTTCGTAACCGTAAGGGGCATTATAAGGAACTGTTCGAGCAGGTGCGTAAGAAAGGCTATCTGAATGTACGCGTCGATGGCGAGCTGAAAGAGATTTTCCACGGGATGAAACTCGACCGTTACAAGATGCACAGTATAGAGGTGGTGATCGACAAAATGGTTGTCTCCGCTTCCGACGAGCGACGCCTGAAGGAAAGCCTGCGTGTCGCCATGAAGCAGGGGGATGGCCTGGTGCTGATCCTGGATGCCGATACGGACGAAGTGCGTCATTACAGCCGCCAGTTGATGGATCCGGCTACCGGGTTGTCTTACAGCGAACCGGCTCCCCACAACTTTTCCTTCAACTCCCCGCAAGGAGCTTGTCCGAAGTGTAAAGGCCTGGGGCAGGTGAATCTGCTGGATATGGAAAAGATCGTGCCCGATCCTTCCCTCAGTATCTACAACGGAGGGATAGTAGCCCTCGGAAAATATAAGAATTCATTGATCTTCTGGCAGATCGAAGCCCTGTGCGAAAAGCATGGTGTGACGATCAAGACACCGATCAAGGATGTTCCGGAAGAAGCGATGGACGAGATCATGAACGGGACGGACGAACGCTTGCAGATCAAGAATGAATCGCTCGGTTCTTCCAATTACTTCCTTTCTTACGAGGGGGTAGCCAAATACATTCTGATGCAGCAGGAAAGCGAGGCTTCTGCTTCCGCCCAGAAATGGGCAGGCCAGTTCATCAAAATGACTACTTGTCCCGAATGCAACGGCCAGCGTCTCAACAAGGAAGCGCTGCATTACCGGATTGCCGGCAAGAATATTGCCGAACTGTCTGCTATGGATATTGCCGAACTGTATGAATGGCTGGACGGAGTGGAAGCGAAGCTCGACCAGAAACAGATACAGATCGCTACCGAGATATTGAAAGAGATCCGTTCGCGTCTGAAGTTCCTGCTCGATGTGGGACTCGATTACCTCTCGTTGAACCGTGCGTCGGCAAGCCTTTCCGGTGGAGAGAGCCAGCGTATCCGTTTGGCTACCCAGATCGGCAGCCAGCTGGTCAATGTGCTCTATATCCTGGATGAGCCGAGTATCGGACTGCACCAGCGCGATAATGTCCGCCTGATCAATTCGCTGAAGGAACTGCGCGATACCGGAAACTCGGTCGTTGTAGTGGAACACGATAAAGATATGATGCTGAATGCCGACTATGTGGTCGACATGGGGCCGAAAGCCGGCCGCCTGGGAGGAGAGGTCGTTTACGAAGGAACGCCCCAGGATATGCTGAAAGTAAATACGTTGACTTCTGCCTACCTGAACGGGGAGACAGAGATCGCGATCCCTACCGAACGCCGGCAGGGAAACGGTAAGTTCATCACGATAAAAGGTGCCAGCGGAAACAATCTGAAGAAAGTGGACGTCACCTTCCCTCTCGGAACGCTGATCTGCGTGACCGGTGTGTCCGGCAGCGGGAAATCGACCCTGATCAATCGTACCCTGCAACCGATCCTGAGCCAGCATTTCTATCGCTCGCTGGAAGATCCGTTGCCTTATAAGTCGATCGAAGGTATCGACAATGTGGATAAGATCGTCAATGTCGACCAGTCGCCTATCGGACGTTCGCCGCGAAGCAATCCGGCCACGTATACAGGAGTCTTTTCCGATATCCGTAACCTTTTTGTCGATCTTCCGGAATCGAAGGTGAGGGGCTACAAACCCGGGCGTTTCTCGTTCAATGTCTCCGGCGGACGCTGCGAAACCTGCAAGGGGAACGGGTATAAAACCATCGAAATGAATTTCCTGCCGGATGTATTGGTCCCTTGCGAAGACTGTCATGGCAAGCGTTATAACCGTGAAACACTGGAAGTCCGTTTCCGCGGTAAATCCATAGCCGATGTGTTGGATATGACGATCAATATGGCTGTGGAGTTCTTCGAGAATATCCCGACCATCCTGTCGAAGATCAAAGTTTTGCAGGACGTAGGGTTGGGTTATATCAAACTCGGACAACCTTCCACTACTTTATCCGGCGGAGAAAGCCAGCGTGTGAAGCTGGCAACCGAACTGGCTAAGAAGGATACCGGTAATACATTATATGTACTGGACGAACCGACTACCGGACTTCATTTCGAAGATATCCGTGTCCTGCTGGGTGTCCTCAACAAACTGGTCGAGAAGGGAAACACCATCATCGTGATCGAACATAACCTCGATGTCATCAAATGCGCCGACTACCTGATCGACATGGGCCCCGAAGGCGGCCGTAAAGGCGGCCAGCTCTTATTCGCCGGTACACCCGAAGAAATGGTAAAGAAAAAGTCAAAGAGCTATACGGCTCCGTTCCTGAAGGAGGAGCTGAAGAAATAAACATTAGCTAAACCGAGAAGGATTAGTTTATAAAAAGGAATCATTATTGGATACTATGCAATAATGATTCCTTTTTTATATATTTGCAGTTAGTTAGGTGTAAGCCATATGTAAATAAATATCATAACTATGCAATCATTAGTCATTAATAATTATAAGAATTTTGAGAATCTGACATTAGGTAACCTGGCTAATGTGAATTTGATTGTAGGGAAAAATAATGTTGGTAAATCTACATTATTGGAAGCTATATCTATTGTGGCGGCAAATGGAGATGTTAACTGGATTAAAGATCTCCTGGATATTCGCGGAGAAAGTGTACGTTTTTCTTCTTACGTGGAAAATAGTCTTGAAAAGGAAATAGAACGTTTTGCTTCTTTATATCATAATAGAGATATAGATCGCTTTTTCCATTCACCGATAGAGATAAAAGTAACTACCTCTCTTTTGTCTGAAACATATATTTTTAAATTAGTAAAATATATTGTTACAACGGAAACAGACGATAGTGGTTTGGAAAGATCTGTGCGTAGATTCCTGGATGAAGCAGAGGAGCAGGATATAGAATATGCAAATGCCAAAATCGGATTTTTATCTTTATTGGGTGATAAGAAGTCTTTATACACTTTCAATGGAGGAAGGATTCTCAGACCAATCGCAGATAAACGATTCCCTTTTGAATATGTTCGTACGAACCAAATTTCGAATGATAAGAACCCGACTCTCTTTGACAGGCTGGCATTGACTCCCCTTGAAAAGTATATAATTAAAGCTCTTCAGATCATTGAACCCAGAATAGAAGCTTTGAATTATCTGAAAGATGACTCTTTTTCGCGAAGAGATGAAAGAGTGCCTGTCGTTGTGTTGCGTGATAGTGCAAAGCGTTATCGGTTAAGTTCTATGGGAGATGGAATTAACCGTGTCTTAACTATTATTTTAGCTTTGTTGAATTGTAAGGATGGCATTTTACTGATAGACGAGTTTGAGAATGGTCTTCATCATTCAGTGCAAAATCAGTTGTGGAAGATAATTTTTGAGTTATCAGAGGAATTAAAAATTCAGGTCTTTGCTACAACACATAGTGAAGATGCTATTAAAAGCTTTTCTGAAAATGCACAAGCGAAACAGAACGGGAAAATAATAAGACTGGAAAATCGTAATAACTCAATTCGGGTTGTAGAATATCAGGAAAAAGAAGAACTGGCTTATATAGGTCAGAACGATATTGAAATTCGCTAACTATGAAAACATCGACATCTTTGCTTTTGGTTGAAGGGCGTAGTGAGGAAAACGCCATAAGGGAATTCTATAAACAGTGGAAAATAGATATCAACTTTGATATAAGTAGTGAAGGTTCTATTACGAAACTGAAAACTTCTTTTAAGACGCATTTGAAAAGTTCCAATGTCTATAGAAAATTGTGGATTATTATTGACGCAGATACATCTTATGCTTGTGCGTGGCAATCTATAAGGGATATTCTGGAAAGGAGCGGAAAGTATAATCCTCCCTTACAGTTATGTCCTAATGGTTTGATTTTAACGCCTGTAGATGCTAATGACTTGATTGTAGGCGTTTGGATTATGCCTAATAATCAAGATATTGGTATGTTGGAGGATTTTATGATGGGAATAATTCCTGAAGATAACATGCTGCTTAATGAAGCTGAAACAGTAATAACTAATCTTGAAAAAAAGAATATTCAAAAATATAAAAATGTACATCGGGCAAAAGCAAAACTTCATACTTGGCTTGCGTGGCATGATGAACCGGGAGATTCTGTAAATGTTGCTATAAGAAAGAACTTATTCAGTCGGGATAAAGAATTAGTTATCACTTTCAAAAACTGGTTAATGGAGTTAAACAAATAAGACAAACGCGTTTGTCCTTTATAATATGTAATTAAATTAAGATGAAGAATCCTATCCAAATGATCAAGCAATGCGTGGAAAAGGAAGAACCCTATTTCCTGCTGCGCGGACAAGATATATGTGCTTTGGCAGCCATTGAAACATACTATGCCGAAGTAAAGAAGAATGTTAAAGATCCTTACTTTATCGAGGAGATCGAAGAGATAATGAAAGACTTCCGGGCTTTCCGGGAAGAACAACAAACCCATATCCCGGATTGATCGATGGCAGACGACAGTTACAGAACCATTCAGCAAGTAGCCGAGGGCTATTACACGGAAAAGCGAAGCCGCTTTATCTCGTATGCCATCCCCGTGCGTACGGTGGAAGAGGTGAAGGAGGAACTGGATAAATACCGGAAACAATATTACGATGCCCGCCATGTCTGCTGGGCTTATATGCTGGGAGCCGACCGGCAAACTTTCCGGGCAAACGACGACGGGGAACCGTCTTCTACGGCCGGTAAACCGATCCTGGGACAGATCAATTCCAACGAGTTAACGGATATCCTGATTATCGTTGTCCGTTATTTCGGTGGGATCGAGTTAGGCACCAGCGGCCTGATCGTCGCATACCGCACCGCTGCCGCCGAAGCGATTGCCGCCGCCGAGATCGAGGAACGCACGGTCGACGAGGACATTACAGTTGCGTTCGAATACCCTTATCTGAACGGAATTATGCGGATAGTGAAAGAAGACAACCCCCAGATTGTGTCACAAAAGTTCGAAATGGACTGTGAAATGACCTTGCGCATCCGGAAGGGAGAAGCCGAACGGCTAAAGAACCGATTATTGAAAGTGGAGTCGGCCTATCTCAAGTAAATTATTAATAATCTGAAACATGGGTTATCGGCTATTTTCGATTTGAGAGGATTTGCTTATTTTTGTTCTCTCAAAATCTAAACAAAAAATAGCTGATAGAATAATGAGGAAGATCCTTTTATTTTCTTTTTTCTTGGTGATTGGTCTGGTCGTGTCGCAATTTCTTCCTACGCTGGTAGGAGAGAGTTATTCGATGGTGAAGACAGTATCCAATACACTATTGTATGTGTGTCTGGCCTTTATTATGATTAACGTAGGCCGGGAGTTTGAAATGGACAAGACCCGTTGGAAATCTTATACGGAGGATTACTTTATCGCAATGGCTACCGCAGCCTTTCCCTGGATATTCGTAGCATTGTATTATATGTTCGTGCTGTTGCCCGACATCTACTGGTCGAGCGGCGAGGCCTGGAAAGAGAACCTGTTGTTAAGCCGTTTTGCTGCGCCTACCTCCGCTGGGATCTTGTTTACTATGCTTGCTGCCGCCGGCTTGAAGGCATCGTGGGTCTATAAAAAGGTACAGGTATTGGCCATTTTCGACGACCTCGATACTATTTTGCTGATGATCCCGCTTCAGATCATGATGGTGGGAATGCGTTGGCAGTTGGGTGTTATTATCCTGATCGTGATGGTATTGCTTACGCTCGGATGGAAGAAGATGGGGGCTTATAACATGCGTCAGGACTGGAAGGCTATTCTGCTTTATGCGGTTGTTACGCTGGCGATTACACAGGGTGTCTATCTGGTGTCCAAGCATTTTTACGGCGAAGAGGCCAGCATCCATATCGAAGTGCTGCTGCCGGCATTTGTCTTGGGTATGATTATGAAACATAAGCATATCGATACCAAAGTGGAGCATAATGTGGCTACTGCGATATCTTTCCTGTTCATGTTCCTGGTGGGAGTCAGTATGCCGGTGTTCTTTGGCGTCGACTTTGCCAAGCAATCGGCCGAAGCTGCAACGATCACAGGAGCACAGCCGATGATGTCGTGGCCGATGATCCTGCTGCACGTTCTGGTTGTTTCTTTCCTGTCGAATATCGGAAAATTATTCCCGTTGTTCTTTTATCGGGACAGACGCAAACGCGAACGTTTGGCCTTGTCGATCGGTATGTTTACACGCGGTGAAGTAGGGGCAGGGATTATATTTATAGCCCTTGGTTATAATTTAGGTGGGCCTGCACTGATGATTTCTGTGCTTACTATTGTGTTTAATTTAATTTTAACTGGTATCTTTGTCGTCTGGGTGGAGAAACTTACCCGCAGTGCCTATCAGCTTGAGATGGCTGAGAAGCAGCTCGAAAAATAACAGTTAGGAATATAACCGGAGACAGGCCGGCAAGCTGTCTCCGCAAATTTTAAACACATAATGGATCGTACTATTAATGTTATCCTGAAACCATTGCGCCGATTCGCTACACAGAAGTCGAGTGCCAGTTTTTTATTGTTTATGGCCACTATTCTGGCTATGTTACTGGCAAATTCGCCTTGGGCGAATGCTTATCACCACATCTTATCTTATCCCATAGACCTTCAGATCGGTAAATTCAATCTGTTTGCCCATCACGGGGAACCGATGCCTATGTTGGCCTTCGTGAATGATGCCTTGATGGCTGTATTCTTTTTTGTGATAGGGTTGGAGATCAAGCAGGAGGTACTGATAGGTGAACTTAGTTCGATGCGTAAGGCGATCCTTCCGGTCATAGCCGCTTGTGGTGGAATGATCGTGCCGGTTCTTTTCTATATCCTCGTTTGTAATACTTCTCCGGAGATACGTGGTGCTGCTATCCCGATGGCTACCGATATCGCTTTTGCCCTTGCTGTTTTGGGGCTATTGGGTAAACGGGTACCTTTGGGCATGCGTATTTTCCTGACGGCACTGGCGGTTGTCGATGATATTGGCGGTATAATTATTATTGCCTTGTTTTATAGCGGCGACATTGCCTATCAACCATTGCTGATTTCGTTGGCGTTGCTGGCATTATTATATGTAGGAGGGAAGATGCGGATTAATAATAACCTGTTTTATTATGTGGTCGGTTTCTTTGTATGGGTGTTGTTCCTGGAGTCGGGTATTCATCCGACCATCGCGGGGGTATTGGTGGCGTTCACCGTTCCTGCCCGCCCAAAGATTAACCTGGATGATTTTACCTGTGATATGACCGGCTATCTGAATATGCTGGATTATACGGAGGTACGCCAGTCCAAGAAAGCGGCGGTGCTGACACCGACACAGATACAGGTGCTGAATAATATACACTCGCTGGCCGATAAGACGATTAGCCCGTTGCAGAGTATTGCCGACAAACTGCATCCTTTGGTCAACTACTTGATCCTTCCGTTGTTTGCGTTTGTCAATGCCGGTGTTACGTTCGGGGATATCCAGCCGGCGTCGTTGGTAAATGTTCCGTTGGCTGTCCTTGCCGGTCTGTTTATCGGAAAGACACTGGGTATTTTCTCTTTCACTTACCTTTTTGCCCGTACGAGCATAGGCTCTTTACCGACTGGAATGACCCGCATGAATTTGTTCGGCGTGTCGATGCTGGGCGGTATCGGATTTACGGTAGCCCTGTTTATCGCCAACCTCTCATTTGCAGGCATGGGCGATGCAGGTATCGACTTGCTGAACCAGGCAAAATTGGGTGTCTTTGCCGGCTCATTCATCTCCGGCCTTTGCGGCTATCTGATTTTGAAGAAGGTGCTGCCGAAAGAGTAGTGGTGAATCTTTTTACTTACTGTAGTGCACATCAAACCGTCCGAAAGTGACACGCTCGCCTTCAAATCGTCCGCTGATGATTTGCGCGGTGCTGTCAAAGCGGGTGATAAAGACTTTTCCGTCTGATAGAGTTTCGTCGCCCCATGTAAATTGGGTATAAGGAATTTCTTTGTTCTCTTCCGGATTATCCAGACAGAAGCTGATGGCCATGTCTGCTTTCACCCATACATTTACCTGCATGGTTTTATTGTAGGAGATATAGTCGAAGTTGATGGAAGGCTGGGTGAGCAGGCTATATCTGCCACCAACGTATAACCAGCCGTCTACCAGGCATCCGAAAGTATCAGCACCGATCGTAGTTTCTTTCGGCATCACGGTGATATCTACTGATTCATCTTCCGTACAGGAGAAAAGAAAAGGAATGAGGCATAAGAGAAATATATACTTTTTCATGATGTGACGAATTTAATGATTGCTTCTACTTAAAAATGATAACCCAGACCGAGTGATATGTTTAACCTGGAAACGTTCAGCCGTTCTTCCGACGGGAACCTGACCAGAATCGTTTCTCCGTGATATTTCGAATTTACTTTCCTGAGATTAGTCAGTATATATTGCAGATCGGCAGAGATTCCCCAATGAGAAGATAGCATATATTCAGCATTAACTCCAATATTTCCGGCAATGCGTCCACCGGTTACCCGACGATCTTTTTCATATACCGTACTGTTGTTTCTATATCGCAGATAACCGGTTCCTGCGCTCAGCCGTATATTCATCCGTTCGTTGTTTAAACAATACAAAGCGAATTGCGGTGCTATATAATGTGTATATACATGGTCGGAACTATGTTCTAACGAACCTTTCGAACTGTATCCGGAGTACAGCAAACCAAAACCGATCATTTTCTTAAAATGCCAATGGTATTGTGCATCCCAGGAAATGCCCGAACAGAGGTCACGCTCATAACTATGGGCTGAATTTGTCAAACCGGCTGTTCCGCTCAACATATTGGCATATCCCGTATGCAGGGATATTGAGTGCGGATTGTTTACCGGGTTTTCGGCGTATAAAGGCCAGGATATTAGTGATATGCAGAAGAAAGTCAGATAGAGTAACTCTTTTGGTTTCATAAGAATTAGAATTTATATATTGCACAAATATATAAAAGATTATTGTTTGATTAGGCATGGAATTGAGGTAAAAAGAAACGGCACCAACCTCGTAATGAGCTGGCGCCGTTGTTTTTATGGATATAAGACGGATTATTGCATACGACGGATTTTGCCGTAATCGAAGTTATCGTCCAGATATTCATCTTCAGTGAATTTGTATCCCTGAGGGCCCCAGTTGCCCATAGCGAGCATGGCAATCATTGTCATTTTATCGAATTTACTCATGTCTTCCAGAGGCATGGATACCATCTGTTTGCGCATGGAGTGGCCATAATTCTCATTGATCACCATATTGCGATATAAAGCAAGCACTCCGTTACCTTGTTCTTTACGATCCCAGGCCAGCACATAAGTTCCATCATTAGCATTTGCCTTAGCCAGAATATTGGTCAGCTTAGGAGAGTTCTTATCAGCGATGATAAAGGTCACGAAACCTTTCTTGTCTACTTTCTGTAACTTTTCATCATAGACTGAGATATAAGAATAAGACTCGGAAGAACCTAAGCAGACAGACCAGTAACGTACGTCGGCAGTAGGATATTCACTCACACCCTTCGGTGCTGTAGGCGGTATGAAACTGAAAGTGGCAACTTCGCCTTCCTTCAGATTAATACGGGTGAATAAATATTCGGCAGGACTGTTCGGATACATCAGGTTCAGTGGAGCGCGCATGAAAGGAAGCGGTTTTGCATCAGAAGAAAAGTCCATGGAAGGCAATTGCAATGACTCATGGATATTACATTTCTCGCGTTTCGGGAAACTTACTTCCTTACCGGTAGTTACATCGAAAGCCTGAATTTCCGGCATTTCTACACCGCCATATTCGTCACCGCTATATTGTTTTGCCAGATAGAGGCGCATAAACGTAGAAACCATATTCAGCGTATCCGGAAATTCACACACATTCTTCATAGAAGCACGCATGCTTGTAGGAGTACTTTTGGGAATGATATAAATGGTATAGCCATTCGATCCATAATCAGCAATCTCTTTAACATAAGGATTGACAGAACTGTCGTCCGGTTGTACATTCACATCTTCGATACTGGATACATCGATTTGTGTTTCATCATTATATACAGTGAAGTTAAAGAAACGTGCCTTTGGAAATTTCCCGGTCAGACGCAAACCGATGTTTGGATTATCTTTATAAGAATAGGTATATTCCCAATAATCGGCAAAAATGTCAGGGAAAGCCAATAAAGATTGGTCGTCTCCGCGGAGTGTTTTTCCCCATTGTTCTTTTGGCGCGGGATTTGGTTCTGGAGCGTTGTTGTCGTTGTCGTCATCACATGCAGTGAACAGCCCAAAAGCAAAGGCTATAGCTGCCAGGTAAAAAGTCTTTTTCATCTTTTTTGTTTATTGATTTTTTAACGGGGGACAAAAGTAACTGAATAAATATGCCGGAACGAATCTTGCGTAAAGATGGAATGTCGATTATTAAATTTGGAATATAGATAGTTGAGGATTACTGTCATATTTTTTACATCCTCTTCTCTCGGCTTTTCTCTTTCTGTTAAATAAAGGTATTTGTGTTGTCAAACACTGTGAACTTAAAAGTGTGAAGGAGAATAATGACTATCATTGTTTCGGTTTGTTTTCTCTTTTATTTAATACGGAATGATTATGTGTAAGATGGTTTCTTTGTTGTTGTTTTGCCTGGTTTCGTTCTCGATGTCTGCTCAATCCTCAAAGGTGGCAGTTTCTTATGAACTTTGTAAGGATGATATGATGAGGGAGTTGATGGATTTCCAGGAGATTCGTTATTATCAGGTGTTTATTAAAGGTGACTTTTCGGGTAAGATGTGTAATTTGGTGATGGTACATTGTCGGGATGGTCAGTTTTCCTATGATAGACCTGTTCGTTTTCAGGAAAAAGACTCAATAATTCAACTAACCTATTTCGCACAATCGATTGATCGAGATACTGTTAAGATGTCTCTGAAGAGTAAAGCCATACATTCAACCAGCAAACAAGATATAAAGAACTGCAAGAGTCATATTCTGATGGAAACTTTGACGGAAGAACCTTTGACTATTGCAGATACGATACCGGTAATAGCTTATACGACCGGGTTAGAACAGAAGTTTATGTTTGATGGAAAACCTGTAACCGGCATTGATTATTGTGGGTTGCGTTTTGCGAAAGTTAACCCTAAAGAGTGGCCGGAAAAGTACGGGGTGAAGGACTTTGTTTATTATATCATTTATTTTGAACCTTTCGACATAGATAAAGAATAGTTATTTTACCTCGAAAAGTATCTTGCGCTGATTACCCCAGTTGTCGATCAAGGTAAGCAGGTGTTTGCCGGATTGCACTGAGCAGGCGATCTGGTGGTTGTCGGTGGTTTCTCCGAGATAGGTGTCGTCGAGATGCCAGTAAATGGTAGCATCCTGGCGGGCATGGGCGGCTTTGAAGATGAACTTCTCTTGCTGGCCGGAAAATCCTTTCGGTAAGTATAGTATGGCGTTATGCTCTGGATAGATCAGTTCGATCTGCTGGCTTTGTGTCTGTTCGCATCCCGGTTTGATAGGGGGGAGCGGGATGTAATCGATGTGGTAGTTGCGATAATAATATTCCTGCGAGGGGGGCAAGACGAACCAGGGACGGGTGATCATTCGGTCTATCGACTCGCAGGAGCTGTTCACGCGGAAACGTCCGTCGGCCGACAGATGTATCAGTTTATGATAAGGGCATATCGGAGTATTCATACCGGAGCGGGGGATATACAAGCTATCCACCTGGTCGCATATCTGTGAGGCCTTGTGTCCGCTGCTGCGGCATATAGCGGTTTGTACTAGTTCATCGTAAGGCATATCGAACCATCCCCCTCCGGGTAGCAGGGAGAAGAGGTCGAACAAGACGGGGGCGGCATTTCCTACACCGGTTAGTCCCGGACGGCCTTCCCCCGAAGCATTTCCTACCCATACGCCGACCACATAGCGGGGAGTCGTTCCGACTGCCCAGGCATCACGTCCGCCGTAACTGGTTCCTGTTTTCCAGGCTATCTGTTTCATCGATTCAAACTGTTGCCAGTCGGCTTCTTCTTCCGGACGGTTCAGGGCGGACATGGCTTCGTAAGTGAACCAGATGGAAGCGGCAGACAAAAGTGGTTTGTCGGTAAGGCGTTTATCCGTAATCGAACGGATCGGGTTCTTTTCCTTATTCGGATAAGGAGTCAGCGGATGGATATCTAGCGAATTATACCGTCCGTTGTAGGGGCGGTAGTGGGTAAGGGTGCGGGATAAGGAAGCATACATTCCTGATATATCCCACAAGGTACCTTCGGCACCGCCCAGGATAAGCGAAGCCCCGTAATGTTCTTCCGAAAAGCGGAGCGTAGTCATTCCCAAGGCCTTTAGCAAAGCCATGAACCGGCCTGTATTGTATTGTGACAGCATACGAACCAAAGGTACATTCAGCGAACGTTCGATAGCCCGGTGGGCAGGGATGGCTCCGTTGAATGTCTTGTTGTAGTTCTGCGGCATAAAGCCATTGATGTTTAACGGGACATCGGATACGAGGGTGGAGGGTAATATCTGTCCGTCGTGCAACATTCCGGCATAGAGGAAAGGTTTCAGGATACTGCCCGTGCTGCGGGGAGAGGTGATGATATCGACCTGGTTTCCCCGTTTCTCGTTTGCGGGGAAACTGGTGTTGCCGGCATAGGCCAGCACTTCTCCGCTTTCTACATCGGCAATGATGGCGGCCAGGTTATGGATATGGTTGGAGCTGAACTCACGGGCGTAACGGTTGACCAGTTCCTGTGTCTGCTGCTGTAAGGAATAGTGCACGGAGGAAGTGATACGTGTTCCCGGAGCACTCGCGGCGAGCCGTTCGAGCAGATGGGGAGCTTCGTCGGGTAGTGGGACTGGGGCTTCGGGCAATGGTTCCATGCAGGATAGCTCGTATTCGGTGTTATCGAGGATTCCTCTGTTTTTTAATGTGAGCAGCAGATTATCCCGTTTTACCTTCAGTTGTTTGCGGTTTCGTCCCGGATGGATCAGGGCGGGGGAGTTTGGCAGGACGGCAAGGGTAGCGCTTTCGGCCCACGACAGATCGGCGGCACTGCGTCCGAAGTACCGCCAAGCGGCTGTTTCGATGCCTACAACGTTTCCTCCGAACGGGGCGTGGGAGGCATACAGGTTGAGTAATTCTTTCTTGCTGTGGGTCGTTTCCAGAAAGAGCGCCCAACACATTTCGATACTTTTCTCATAAACGTTACGGTCGCGGTTACCTCTTGCCAGGCGTGCGAGTTGCATGGTCAGCGTACTGCCTCCGCTCACTACCCGGTGATACCGGACATTCAGATAGGCTGCACGCAAGATAGCGGCCGGATCGACTCCGGGATGGTAAAAGAAATACCGGTCTTCGTACGTTGTCAGGCAGGTAATGAATTTATCCGGCAGTGAGTCCGTTGCCGGAAACCGCCATTGACCGTCCGGAGCAATACGGGCCCCTAGCAGATTGCCTTCGGATGAATAGAGCAGGGTGGAATAGGGGACAGGAAATAAAACACAGGGAACCAAGAGGTACATGATGCCCCACAGGAATAAGAAAAATAGGATAGGATATAGTATCCGGGGTTTATTTATCGTCATAATGCCCTGGGGAGGATGCTATCCCATATATTGTTGATATCTTTCACTTCTGTTGTTTCCCCGTTACTGATTTCTTTTTCAGCTTCTTTGATTCGCTTTATTAGTTTCGAGTCATTAGTGTGTTTTGTGAGGTGTTCCATTAAGTCATCTATATTTTTTGCCGTGTAAACTCTTCCTTCGGCAATATCATTCAGTGATTGGTCAATGCTATTTATAGTTCCCATATTCTTTTTGTTTTAGTTATCACAAAGGTAATTCTTTTTTACCATAGACATTCCTCTTCTAAAAATAAATATGTACATTCGTGAATTATCTGATTGGCTAAGAATAAGTAGTAACCGTTAATTGAAAGAAATATGGCAAGGTATCTTTATTTGGTGTGTTTATGCTATATGCTATGCCTGTTTAGCAGTTGTAATACAAAGAAAGCCGGGGGAGAGGCGGAAGAACTGCCTTTCAATCCGCATGTGGAAGCTTTCACTTCCGGTAAGATATCCCGGTATACGCCGGTCTATCTGATCTTCAACCAGGATATCGCTCAGGATAAACTGAAGAGTGACCAATTGAGTAAACTCGTCCGTATCAAGCCCGAGGTGGCCGGAGAGTTCTCTTTTGAAAACAGCCGGACTATCGTATTCAAGCCGGCGAAAGGATTTGAGCGGAATACTTCCTATAAGCTGACCGCCAACCTTTCCGAATGGTTCGACGTGACCGGTAAAGACAAGGAGTTTACATTCGAATACGCTACCTTCCCCCTGGCGCTCCGTGCTAACCTGGAGTCGATGGATATCAATGCAAAGAATGAGAATGGCTACGATATAGTCTGTACCTTGCTCACCCCGGATAAGGAAACACCCGAGACGATCGAACCACTGGTGCGCTTCTCCGAGAAAGCGGATGCAGTATGGCAACACAGCCCCGACGGGAAGAAACATCAGGTTACTTTACAGAACGTACAAGCCGGAAATGACGGTGCGCGTACGCTTACCCTCTCCGTTGCTCCGAACAAGCTGGGAGTGGCGGAAGACAAACTCCTCTCCGTCAGTGTGCCGGATATGAACGACTTCGATGTCTATGACGTGACTTACGTAACAGAGCCGGAGCGTTATGTCGAGGTAACATTCACCAAAGACCTCGACTCCTCACAAGATATGCAGGGGCTCGCTTTTATTGCCGGAAATACCTCCGAGACAGTCAATGTGGAAGGAAACCGCCTGCGTTTATATCCCGACAACCAGCGTAAAGGCGTTATGAATGTGCACCTGACCCGCCAGATCCGTAGTAAGAACGGGTTGACACTGAAGGAAGACGTTACCCGCCAGATCGAGATAAATACCTCTTTGCCCGCTGTCAAGTTTATCGGCCAGGGAGTGGTCATCCCGCAATCGACGGAACTGCTCGTTCCTTTCCAGGCCGTTTATCTCCGCGGGGTAGTGGTTCGCGTCATAAAGATACTGGAACAGAATATCGGCCAGTTCCTGCAAGTCAATAACCTGGACGGCACTTCCGACCTGATGCGTGTAGGCCGCCTGGTTGCCCGTAAGACCATCTTCCTGGATGAAGACGGCAGCGACCTTTCCGGGTGGAACACTTACGCTATCGACCTGAAGAAACTGATGGAGCCGGAACCCGGAGCCATCTACCGCGTAGAACTATCCTTCAATAAAGACCTGTCGGCTTACCCGTGTGACGACTCCGTGAAAGTATCGCGCGAACAACTTTTGGCCGAAGACGAGATCAAGTTTAAAGAGGAAAGCTCCCGTTTCGACGATGGCGGTTACTATTATTACAACGGCGACTTCAACTGGAACGATTACAACTACCAGGAAAGGAATGATCCTTGCTCAAACAGCTACTATTATAATAAGGTAGAAGGAAAGAATGTACTGGCTACCAACCTGGGACTAATCGCAAAAGCCGGCGAAGACAATGAAATGACTGTCCTGGTGCATAACCTGATCAGCACGAATCCCGAAAACGGTGTCAATGTATCTGTCTACAATTACCAGAACCAGGTGCTGGCTTCCGGTACGACCGACGGTAAAGGAGAGGTGAAAATGAAGATTGCTTCCGGCAAACCTTTCTATATCATCGCTTCTCTCGGTAACCAACGTTCCTACCTGCGTGTGGACGGTGGGGCGGCACTGTCGTTGAGCTCGTTCGATGTATCCGGAGAAGTGGTGCAGAAAGGCATCAAAGGCTTCATCTATGGCGACCGTGGCGTATGGCGTCCGGGCGATACGCTTTTCCTTAGCTTTATGCTGAACGACCGGGCGAAGAAACTGCCGGCCAACCATCCGGTAGTGATGGAGTTGTATAATCCGCTGGGCCAGCTTTATCTGCGTAAGACACAGACGCGCGGCGAACTGGGTGTTTATTCCTTCGCTATGCCAACCGAACCGGATGCGCCTACCGGAGCCTGGAACGTGAATGTAAATGTGGGCGGTGTCAGCTTTACCAAACGTCTGCGCGTAGAGTCGATCAAGCCGAACCGCCTGAAGATAGACCTGTCTATGCCGGAAAAGACATTGCTGAGAGGTGAACCTCTTGACGGACGCTTGCATGTGGAATGGTTGCAGGGAGCTACGGCAAGAAACCTTAAATACGATATCCAGGGAACCTTTATATCGACCCCGACTACCTTTAGCGGCTATAAGGATTTCTATTTTGACGATCCGTCGAAAGTCTTTAACAGTGAAGAAAGCAAACTGATCTCCGGTACAACCGATGAGAAGGGAGACGCAACGGTACAAGCGAAGTTCGAGATCGGTTCGACTGCCCCGGGTATGTTGATGGCTAACTTTGTGACCCGCGTTTACGAAGAGTCCGGCGATTTCAGTATCGATGCCAACCGGATGTTGTATTCTCCTTATAAACGATATGCCGGTATCAAGTCGCCGCAGCAGACACGCGACCAACTGAATACCGGAAGCAACTATACCTACGAAGTCGCTTCGACCGACTACCTCGGAAAACCGCAAGCAGGCACCGAACTCGATGTCCGGATTTATAAAGTTTACTGGTACTGGTGGTGGAGTTCGGACAATAGCAGCCTGGCCAACTATGTATCCGACTCTTATAACAAACCGGTGAAAGAACTGACTGTGCGCACCGGCGAGAATGGCAGGGGCACTTTCCAACTCTTCTTCAGCAATGAGGAATGGGGTACTTATTTTATCTCCGTAAAAGATAAGGAAAGCAAACACTCGACCGGCGTAATGAGCTATTTCGACTGGCCTTATAACGAAGGACGCCGCAATGCCGACGGTAGCGAGTCGGCCAATATGTTGAGCTTCAAGACCGATAAAGATAATTATAAACCGGGTGAGAAACTGGTTATCACCATTCCGTCCGCTAAGGGAAGCCGTGCCATTGTGAGCATCGAGAACGGTACGAAGGTGCTCTCCGTTACCGAACATACCTGCGACGACCAGCAGACAACGATCAAGCTTGACGTAACGAAGGAGATGCAACCGAATGCCTATGTCTATGTCACCCTGTTGCAGCCTCACGGCATTACGCAGAATGACCTGCCGATCCGTATGTACGGCGTAGTACCTTTCACGGTAACTTCTCCGGAAAGCCATCTGTATCCGCAGATAAAAATACCGGATGAGATTAAGCCGGAAGCCAACTATGAAGTGACCGTCTCGGAAAAGGACGGACGCGAAATGGCTTATACGCTGGCTATCGTAGATGAAGGGTTGCTTGACCTTACCCGTTTCCGTACGCCCGAGCCCTGGAAAGCATTCAATGCCCGTGAAGCATTGGGAGTAAGCACCTGGGATATGTATAATTACGTGGTCGGTGCCTACGGCGGACGTATCGAGCAACTGTTCAGTATCGGTGGCGACGATGCGTTGAACAAAGGCCCGAAAGCGATCGTCAATCGTTTCAAACCCGTGGTACAGTTCGATGGGCCGTTCCTGTTGAAGAAAGGAGAGAAACAGCGTCATACCTATATGATGCCGAACTACAACGGCCGTGTCAAGGTGATGGTTGTAGCCGGAAACGGTGAGGCCTATGGACATGCCGACAAGAGCGTATTCGTCCGTAAGCCGGTCATGCTGTTGGGCACTTTGCCCCGTGTGATCGGGGTAGGCGAGGAAATGGTGGTTCCCGCCACTGTCTTTGCTACCGAGAACGGGGTGGGTGACGTTACTGTCTCGATCAGCTGTTCCGGTAATATGGAGGTGATGGGTTCGGCAACCCAGCAGCTTAACTTCACTAATATAGGTGATAAGCAAGCATCGTTCCGTATCAAGGTGAAAGACCAGCCGGGAGCCGGACGGGTAACCATTACGGCTTCGGGCAAAGGGGATAAGTCTGTTTATACGACGGATATCGAGATACGTTCGGTAAGCCGTCCGCAGGTCAAGGTATTGCCTGTAACGCTCGAAGCGGGCAAATCCTGGAAAGAAACGGTCAAACTTCCCGGAACGGAAGGGACGAATTCGCTGACGTTGGAAATGTCGGATGTTCCCCCGTTAAACCTATCTTCCCGCTTGGCATACCTGATCGGATATCCTCACGGATGCGTGGAGCAGATCACATCCAAAGGTTTCCCGCAACTGTATATCGGCGAGTTTGCCGCACTGACGAAACAACAGCAGAACACGACTGAAAATGCCGTGAAAGAGGTAATCCGCCGCTTGCGTTCTTACCAGACTGTTGACGGGGCCTTCTCTTACTGGCCCGGTGGTACGAGCAGTAACGGATGGGGTACGGTTTATGCAACGCACTTCCTGTTGTCGGCCGAAACGAAAGGGTATCTCGTTCCCGACGGAATGAAACGCAATGTATTGAACAACCTGCGCCGTGTTGCCCGCGACTGGAAACCGGTGACTACTTATTATTCCCGTTCGGAAGAAATGACACAGGCTTACCGTTTATATGTGCTGGCTTTAGGGCAGGCACCGGAGGTTGGTGCGATGAACCGCTTGAAAGAGAATAAGTCGCTTGCCCCGATGAGCCGTTGGCTGCTGGCTTCCGCTTATGCGCTGGTGGGCCGTACCGATGTGGCAAAAGACCTGATTGGTAAAACAACCGAGGTGAAAACCGATTACTCCGATTACGACCTGACGTTCGGTAGCGACCTGCGCGACCAGGCGATCCGTCTGATGACGTTGACGTTGCTGGGTGACGGTAAAGAAGCTGCTGTTCTGACCCGCGATATCTCGAAAGTCCTTTCGTCGGATGACTGGCTGAGTACGCAATCGACTGCTTTCGCATTGGTTTCGCTCTCTGAATATATGGGTAAATATAAGGTGTCCGGTACGATGGACTTCTCGTATGCCTGTGCAGGAAAGAGTGACAAAGTAAGTACTACCAAGAATATCTGGACGGAAGTCTTATTGGAGAAAGCCGGAACTTCTGCTTCCGTGGAACTGAAAAATACCGGTAAGTCTACCTTGTTCGCCCGCGTTATTACCGAAGGTATTCCGGCGCAGGGCAAGGAAGAAGCCTATGCAAACGGCATCTCGTTGGCAGTTAGCTATACCGATCAGGACGGCCGGGCGGTGGATGTCGCTGACTTGCCGCAAGGAACGAACTTCATCGCTGTCGTTACCGTGAAGAACCCTACCGCCCGCGGTATCAACAACCTGGTACTGACGGAAATACTCCCTGCCGGTTGGGAGATACTTAATACCCGCTTCCTCAATGAAGGGGCAACGGATAGCAAGACTATCGGGATAGACTATCAGGATATCCGCGACGACAAGGTGTATAGTTACATCGACTATCTGCCCTCCGGCCGTCAGGTAACGGTAAAGATCAACCTTTGCGCCGTCTATCCGGGTCGCTTCTATCTGCCGCCTGTTTATTGCGAAGCAATGTATGATAACCTGACCCGTGCGAATACGGAAGGGAAGGAAGTAATTGTTAAGTAGGTAGAAATTTATGGATTGTGTGGATTGATTTCCGTAAAGAAACTGTAAGTCTTTTGCGAAAAATACTTACGGTTTCTTTACGGAATATGTAAGTATTTATTTATCGAAAGTGTATTTTTCTTGCCAAGTATGCCATTTGTGCCAAGTATGCCATTTGTGCCAAGTATGCCATTAGGCACTTATTATCGGTAACTGTCTGTTGTTTGTTCTTGTTTGGTATAATAATGTGTTGAAAATGTGCATATTGTGTGTATTGGAGCGGGCTGTTCGGACATCATGTAAGTGCGTATGGAAGACTTTCGCGCGACATTTTTCTTTTTCAAACTCGAATGTACCGTTTTTTAATGCCATTCCATGTCGCGTAGAAGAAGGAAAAAGGATGGAAAAGTCTCTTTTAAGAGTCTGCTTTGTGGTGATAATTATCTGGTTATTAATTGATTGTGTTTTTCCTGTTGGATTGTGTTCGTTTTTATGTATCTAATGGCATAAGTGGCAGACATGGCATACTTTTGGATGAAAGGGGGAGGCTTTTGGCCTCCCTCTTTCATTCTGTAAAACTACCTGATAACATCCGGCATATCTCTTCCAGATAATGGGCATCCGTATCGTCAAAGCTGTCGAGTCTATCACTGTCGATATCGAGTACACCGACTACTTCGTTGTCTTTTAGGATCGGTACTACAATCTCCGATTTCGAGTCGGAACTGCAAGCTATATGTCCGGGGAACTGATCCACATCTGGTACCACCTGTGTACGTGCCTCTTCCCATGCCGTACCGCAAACGCCTTTCCCCCGGCGGATACGTGTACAGGCCAATGGCCCTTGGAAGGGAGCGAGCACCAGCACATCCTCTTTTACCCTGTAAAAACCTACCCAGAAGAAGTTGAAGGTCTGCTTCAACGCGGCTGCTACGTTTGCCATATTGGCTATCACATCCGTCTCACCGGCCAGCAACGACTCTATCTGCGGGAGCAACGTCTGGTATTGTTGCTCCTTATTTCCATCACTTACGATTAAATTCTCTGCCATCTTTTAAACTATTATAGTAAAACAAAGGTAAAAATTAATCGTAAATATCCGTACCTTTGCACATCAATTGGTTTCTATGGCAAAACAAAACTCTCCTCTGGTACTCGGTACCGAACGTATTGGAAAGCTGCTTACGCAGTACGCAATTCCGGCAATTATCGCTATGACAGCGTCTTCGCTCTATAACATGGCAGACAGTATTTTCATCGGACATGGGGTTGGCCCGCTGGCTATCTCCGGTCTGGCCCTGACCTTCCCGCTGATGAACCTGGCGGCGGCTTTCGGCTCGCTGGTAGGGGTGGGAGCTTCCACGCTTGTGTCTGTCAAGCTCGGTCAGAAGGATTATGACGGGGCAAATAAGGTGTTGGGTAATGTGCTTGTGCTGAATGTACTGCTGGGGCTGGCCTTTACTTTTGCATTTTTATTTATGCTTGATCCGATCCTCTACTTCTTCGGGGCAAGCGAACATACGATAGCTTATGCCCGTGACTATATGGAGATTATCCTGTATGGTAACGTTATTACCCACATGTATCTGGGATTGAATGCCGTGTTGCGTTCGTCCGGTTTCCCGAAACTGGCGATGTATGCAACGTTGGCTTCGGTCGTGATCAACTGTGTGCTGAACCCTATCTTTATCTTCGGCTTTGACTGGGGGATCAAAGGCTCGGCCTGGGCAACGGTTATCTCGCAGGTTATTTCGCTGACGGGACAGTTTATCCATTTCTCCCGTCCGACGCAGTTGCTTCATTTCAAGAAAGGAATTTATAAGTTGAGGAAAGAGATCGTAAAAGGTATTCTTTATATCGGGATGTCTCCTTTCCTGATGAACCTCTGTTCCTGCCTGATCGTGATCCTGATCAACCGCGGGTTGAAGGAGCATGGCGGCGATATGGCGATTGGTGCTTACGGTATTGTGAACCGTATTATCTTCCTGTTCGTCATGATCATAATGGGCTTCAACCAGGGAATGCAGCCGATTGCCGGGTATAATTTCGGTGCCCGTTTATATCCCCGTGTGACGGAAGTGACGAAGCTGACCATGAAGTGGGCTATCGGGGTGGCTACGGCCGGTTTCCTGTTGTGCCAGTTGTTCCCGACCTTGATCGTTAATATGTTTACGACGGATGACGAGCTGGTGAAGGCGGCTGTGTTTGGCCTGCACATCGTGTTTGCCGTCTTCCCGATCGTCGGCTTCCAGATGGTGGCGACCAACTTTTTCCTTTCGATCGGTATGTCGAAGAAAGCGATCTTCCTGTCCCTTACCCGGCAAATGTTGTTCCTGATCCCCTGCCTGATCATCCTTCCCCGTTTCTTCGGAACCTTGGGTGTCTGGATCAGTATGCCGGTAGCCGATACGATCGCCACGGTGGTCACGGCTCTTGTGCTGGTTAATCAGTTCAGGAAGTTCAAGGAGCATAATTAAGTAGATTATCTGCTTGTAAATAAAAATAAGAAATCCTATCTTTGTCTTGTTACGAAGAAGTTCATTATGAAAACAAAGACAGAATATTTGGAACTGCTCCGTTTATATAAGCAACAAATGGCAGAGCGGTATGGCATTATCCGGCTTGGGATATTCGGTTCTGTGTCTCGTAATGAGCAAAAGGAAGATAGCGATTTGGATGTTTGTGTGGAGATGAAAGAACCGGATGGTTTCATCCTTCTGAATATCAAATACGAACTGGAAGATTTGCTGAAGTGTAAAATCGATATAGTCCGTTTGCGTGATAATATGAATGCTTTACTGAAACGGAATATAGATAGAGACGGTATATATGTGTAAAGAAGAGATTGCATTATTATTGGAGCAAAAGGAAGAATCCTTAAAAGAAAATACTGAATAAGTTTATGGATAACAAAATCATATTGACCATTGGCCGTCAGTTTGGCAGCGGTGGTCGTGAGGTAGGGCAAAAGCTGGCTAAGGCGTTGGGAATCGCTTATTATGATAAGGAACTGATGGCTGTAGCTGCTAAGGAAAGTGGTTTGAGTGAGGAATTTTTCGAAAAGGCGGACGAGCGTGCTTCCAGTGGGTTGTCTTATGCCTTTACGATGGGATATTCGTATATGGGGATGTTCACGCCTTATAATGATATTCTTTCCAACGACGGATTATTCAAGTTCCAGAGTGATGCCATCCGTAAACTGGCTGCTGAGCAATCATGCATACTGGTGGGACGTTGTGCCGATTATATCCTGCGTGATGATCCGGATTGCCTGAGCTTCTTTATCCATAATAATATGGAGAACCGTATCCAGCGTATCCTCGAGTACCAACCCGTAACCGTGGAGCAGGCAAAGGAACTTATGGCGAAAACCGACAAATCACGTGCCGCCTACTATAATTACTATACCAATAAGGAATGGGGAGTAGCCTCGTCCTACAACTTCTCTATCGACGTATCTGTATTGGGTGTAGACGAAACCGTCGAGTTCATGAAAAGTTTTGTTGAACGGAAAATGGAGAAACGACCGCCGCATTTCGGATAATTTACTATCTTTGCCGCTGACTTATCATAGGGGTGCCTTAATATACAGGCTGAGATTATACCCATAGAACCTGCCCGGGTAATGCCGTGAAGGGAGAATCGGTAGAATTGCTAAATAAAGGAGAGCTTAACCTCTATGTGCTCTCCGATGTTTAAACACTAATTTATTATTGTAATGGAACAAATCGTTTCAACAGGAATTATTGACTCTTATTTTGCAAAACTGAAGAGCAATTTATCAATTGACGTGGCTATCGTTGGTGGTGGTCCTTCTGGTATCGTAGCAGCTTATTATCTGGCAAAAGCCGGTAAGAAAGTCGCTCTTTTCGACCGTAAACTGGCTCCCGGCGGAGGTATGTGGGGCGGTGCCATGATGTTCAATGATATTGTTGTACAGGAAGAAGCGATGCCGATCGTGAAGGAGTTGGGCGTTACTTATCACGATGCAGGTAACGGTACTTATATTATGGACTCGGTTCATACTACTTCGGCCCTGATCTATCAGGCAACCAAGGCTGGTGCAACGATCTTCAACTGCTATTCGGTAGAAGACGTGGTGTTCCACAATGATGCCGTAGCAGGTGTCGTTGTAAACTGGGCTCCCGTTATCCGTGAGGGTATGCATGTAGACCCGCTGACTATTATGGCGAAAGCCGTACTGGAAGGTACAGGACACGACTGCGAAGTGGCACGCACAGTTGCCCGTAAGAACGATATCCGTTTGAATACCCCGACAGGCGGTGTGATCGGCGAACGTTCACTGAACGTGGAACTGGGAGAACAGACCACAGTAGAGAATACAAAGGAAATCTATCCGGGATTATTCGTTTCCGGTATGGCAGCCAACGGCGTAAGCGGTAGTTTCCGTATGGGGCCGATCTTTGGCGGTATGCTGATGAGCGGAAAGAAAGCTGCCGAGCTGATCTGCGAAAAGCTCGGTAAGTAATACTTTCCGGGATTATATATGACAAAAAGGACGGTTATCCAGTTTATGGGATTTCCGTCCTTTTCTTACATAGTAACTTAAAAAAACGCTGTATCCGGTTTCTGCCGTTACATCTTCTCTACAATTTCCCGTTGTTGCTTGAAAAACTGTATTCGCTGCATTTCGCCGCTTTCGGAGATCATTGTCGAGAACTTCCTTAACGACTGAACCCATTCCTTCATACTCTTACACATATCTTTATCCCTCGAAGTGATCGAGTTGATTGAAAATACCCGGATCAGGCTTAGTTGCATGTTGGATGTTTCCACATAGCTGTAGGTCGCCTCGAAGTTGATATTGGATATATATATGCGTACATTCTTTCCTGTATTGAATTTACCTTTTGCTGCAATATTTTCCAGATCATCCAGTAACATGAGAAGTTCTTCCTGTAGCTTGATAACTTCTTCGTCGGTAATCAAGTGGATACTGGCAAAATATTTGATATCGTTCACCAGGTTGACAAACATCATACTGTCCCAGATATAGTTTGTTGTTTGTATATACTGGGTTGCATTTACGAAATCTTTCTGCGCCTGTTTCAGCTCGTCTGAAAGGTTTAACTCTGAAAAATACTTTACGCAATTGACCTTCTCGTTCTGGTACATCCATTTGAACAGACGAAACTTAGATAGATTATCGTATTTCAGATAAAAAGTCTGTGGGATCATATTGGAGGCAGTACTCAGTTCCGAGGTCAAATCGTAGCGCAATGACTCGAATAATTCAAGATAGTGGGAAATAATAGTATAATATGTTTTGATAGGCTCTGAATAATGTAAAAGATTCAGGTCAAACATTGCATTATTAGTATAGCTTATACCCACTATTTGGTCCAGTGAAACTCCCATCTTCTTAGAAATGATAGAAGCTTCGTTGAGTGTGAAAGGAACTTCACCGCGTAATCTGCGATACACGGCCTCTTTTCCTATATAAAGGATATCCATCAGCGTATTCGCCAGGTTTACGCCATCAGGTATTTTATTCTTCATCACCTCAATCAGGTTTGTATTTAATACATCTGTATTCATTACCAAATTCTCCCTTTTTAAAATATATATGTTCATTAATTAAACAATATACAGGACGTAATGTTTCGGAAAACGCAACAAACATGTTTGCGACCACGTGGATGTTGCGAATATCTGACAAGCGGGTGCGGAGATTATACGAATAAGAAATAAGCAGGATGCAAAATACCTTATATCCGAAATAAAACTCCCGTTTTTGCTTAGTAAATTCGCATATCTCAATGAAAGAGAGATAATGATGGTTTGGATGGATAGTTATTATCGCTTACTATTAAACAATGTGATTGTGAATTGAGATAGCATTAGAATGGATGAACTTTATTTTATTTTAGTCTTAGATTTTTTGTTTATAAATTATTTGACCTAACCAAACATTTGCTTGTATAATCAGAATGAGTAGACCACTAATGCTAATACCATGAAGAGCTGCCCGGCTGAGAGGTGACCTCTCGGCCGGGTTTTTTTATGATATATCTTGCATTTGCCATTGAGTTGCAAAATAAACTTCCTATTTTTGCAGCATAAAGTTATGAAAGCGAAAGAGAAGATAGTCCGTTATGTCATGCTGCTGGCAAGTATTGTCATGCTGCTGTCGGTGGTGATACCTCATCATCACCATAGCAACGGGATGCCTTGCTTTAAATCGCTGACTACCGATGCCCATAACCATAAAAGTGCTTCTTCGCACGATTGCGGGTGCAACGGGCATAATCTGGCACTCTTTACTTCATTACTTTCCCATGCGAGTGATCTCGATGTCAGTCACTTGCTTTTCCCTTTGCAAGTTTTATTTGATTATATTAACCCGCCTGAACCGGCCTTTTGCGGACATCCTTTTGACCGAGGCCGAGCCTTTTATATTGAGTCTCTGCACGATACGTGGATAACGTGTGCAAGTGGCCTGCGAGCCCCTCCTGTGTTGTAATTGCTATGGATCAGAGCGAACCTTATTCGCTTTCCGGTGTTCTATCAAAGCGCCGGACTAATATTTATTTGCATTAATAACACATTATAATACAATGAGAAAGATATATTTATTGTGGGTTTTATGCGCCTACGTACTTGCAGGCTGTAGCGGTGGAGCTACTAAGCAGGAAGAGCATAATCATGATCATGAAGCACACGAACATGAAGAAGGACACGACCACGATCACGAGGGACATGATCATGAACATGAGGGTCACGATCATGGAAAGGAAGCGGCGACTACTGCTGCACATTCCAATGAGATCATTTTCAAAGAAGAACTGGCCAAGGCTGTCGGTTTGCAGACAAAGGTCGTGGAACCGGCTCCTTTCACGGATGTCATAAAGACAAGCGGAAGCATACTGGCTGCCCAGGGTGACGAAACAACCGTTGTAGCCACTGTGCCCGGTATCGTTACTTTCGGAAACTTATCGTTTGTAGATGGTGCAGCCGTACGTAAAGGGCAGGCCATTCTGAGCCTGGCCTCTAATACGCTTTCGGATGGTAACGTAGCCGCCCGTGCCAAATATGCCTACGAGAATGCGAAGAAGGAGTATGAACGTATGGAGCAATTGGTAGGCGACAAGATCGTTTCGGCCAAAGACTTCGAGCAGGCTCGTCTGAACTATGAAAATGCAAAGGTGGCTTATGAAGCGGTTGCCGGAAAGCAAACGGCGAACGGTGTATCGGTCGTATCCCCGATGAACGGTTATCTGAAGAACCTGCAGGTGAAGGAAGGGGATTATGTGGCAGTGGGACAGCCATTGGCAACGATCTCGCAGAACAGCCGCCTGGTACTTCGTGCCGAGGTTTCGGAAAAGTATTATCAATATCTTCCGGCTGTTCAGTCCGCCAACTTCCGTACGCCTTATGATGATAAGGTCTATAAGCTTTCCGATCTTCACGGGCGCATGCTCTCTTTCGGAAAAGCGTCGGATGCCAATTCATTCTATATCCCTGTCACTTTCGAGTTTGATAACAAGGGAGCCGTTATACCCGGTTCGTTTGTGGAGATCTATCTGCTGACTTCTCCGATGGAGGAGGTGCTGAGTGTTCCCGTTTCCGCTTTAATAGAGGAGCAGGGTGTTTACTCCGTCTTTATCCGCCTGGATGAAGAAGGTTACCAAAAGCGGGAAGTAAAACTGGGTGCCAATAACGGTTCGGAAGTACAGATACTCTCCGGATTGAAACCGGGTGAAACGGTGGTTACACAAGGTGCTTACCAGATCAAACTGGCCTCTGCATCCAATGCTATTCCGGCTCATACGCATAATCATTAATGGGAGGAGCCTTATATGCTGAATAAAATTATATATTACTCGCTGCATAACAGGTTGGTAGTACTGATCTGTGCATTGCTGCTGATGATAGCGGGGACGTATACAGCCTTTCATACGGATGTAGACGTATTCCCGGATTTGAATGCTCCTACCGTAGTTATCATGACAGAAGCTAACGGTATGGCTCCCGAAGAGGTGGAACGCCTGGTTACTTTCCCGGTGGAAACAGCGGTGAACGGTGCAATGGACGTACGCCGTGTACGTTCTTCCTCTACTACCGGCTTCTCAGTCGTGTGGGTAGAATTCGACTGGGGAACGGATATCTATCGTGCCCGTCAGATCGTATCGGAGAAACTGGCTGTGGTAAGCGAAAGCCTTCCGGAGAATGTGGGTAAACCAACACTCGGCCCGCAGTCTTCCATCCTCGGTGAAATGATGATTATCGGTCTGACCGCCGACTCTACTTCTTTGCTCGATCTGCGTACGATAGCTGACTGGACGATCCGTCCGCGCCTGCTCTCGACCGGCGGTGTGGCACAGGTTGCCGTGATTGGCGGTGATATCAAAGAATACCAGATCCTGCTCGACCCCGCTCGCATGAAACATTACGGAGTAGGGTTGGATGAAGTTCTGACCGTCTGCCGTAACATGAACCGTAACGCCAATGGTGGCGTACTGTATGAATATGATAACGAATACATAATCCGTGGCGTCCTCTCTACACCCAAGGCGGATGAGCTGGCTAAAGGAGTGATAAAGACAGTAGACGGTTTCCCGGTGCTGTTGGAGAATGTAGCTACGGTCAAAGTAGGAAGCAAAAGCCCGAAACTGGGTACCGCATCTGAACGGGGCAAACACGCCGTCCTGATCACGGTCACCAAGCAGCCGAATACCAGTACGATCGACTTGACGAATAAGCTGGACGGTATTGTGGCCGACCTTCAAAAGAGCTTGCCTTCGGATGTGAAAGTCTCTACCGACATCTTCCGTCAGAGCCGCTTCATCGACAGCTCTATTAATAATGTAAAGAACAGTCTGTTTGAAGGAAGTTTCTTCGTTGTGATCGTATTGTTCCTGTTCCTGATGAATATCCGTACCACGGTGATCTCTCTGGTGGCGTTGCCGCTGTCGTTGCTGGTCTCTATCCTGGTGCTGCATTATATGGGGATGACTATTAATACCATGTCGCTGGGAGGTATGGCGATCGCTATCGGTTCGTTGGTGGATGATGCGATTGTGGATGTGGAGAATGTGTACAAGCGGATACGGGAGAACAGGATGCTGCCGCCCGACGATAGGCGTTCGATACTGGAAGTGGTGTATGACGCTTCCCGCGAGGTGCGTATGCCGATCCTCAACTCTACGTTGATCATCGTTGTCAGCTTCGTTCCGTTGTTTTTCCTTCACGGGATGGAAGGACGTATGCTGGTTCCGCTGGGTGTCGCATTTATTGTAGCCCTTTTCGCCTCGACTATTGTGGCGCTTACGCTGACTCCGGTATTGTGTAGCTATCTGCTGAACCGGAAAGCGACCGACCGGAAGATCGATAAAGAAGCATGGGTGGCCCGTAAGTTGAAAGAATGGTATGGCCGTGCGTTACAAGTAGCGTTGGCACATAAGAAAGTAGTGCTGGGCTGTACCTTCGGTTTGTTTATCGTGGCACTCGGTATCTTCTTTACATTGGGCCGCAGCTTCCTGCCGCCTTTCAACGAAGGATCGTTTACGATCAACGTGAGTTCGCTGCCGGGTATCTCGCTGGACGAATCGGATAAGATGGGACACCGTGCGGAAGAACTCCTGATGCAGGTACCCGAAATACAGACGGTAGCCCGTAAGACCGGCCGTGCCGAACTGGATGAACACGCTTTGGGCGTGAACGTGTCCGAGATCGAAGCCCCTTTCGTCTTGAAAGACCGTAGCCGGGAAACAGTCATGAATGATGTGCGTAAGAAGCTGTCCACTATCAGCGGAGCCAATATCGAGATCGGCCAGCCTATCTCTCACCGTATCGATGCGATGCTTTCGGGTACGGAAGCCAATATCGCCATCAAGTTGTTCGGTACCGACTTGAACCGTCTCTTTACGATCGGTAACGATATCAAGAACTCGATCCAGAGCATCCCCGGTCTGGTAGACCTCAAGGTGGAACAACAGATCGAACGTCCGCAGCTGACCATCACGCCCAAACGCGAACTGATGGCGAAGTACGGAATACCTCTTCCCGAGTTTGAAGAATATATTAATGTAATGCTGGGTGGCGAAGTTGTCAGCCAGGTATATGACGACGGCAAGACCTTCGACCTGACTGTTAAGACTTCGGACGAGAGTCGTGCCACAATGGAAGATATCAGTAACCTGATGATCGACGCGGGCGGAAAGAAGATCCCGTTGAGCTACGTCGCCGAAGTACGTTCCGTGACCGGGCCGAATACGATCAACCGTGAGAATGTACAGCGTAAACTGGTGATCAGTGCGAACGTCTCCGAACGCGACCTGCGCAGCGTGGTAAACGATATCCAGAATAAAGTAGGTACCTCGATCCAACTGCCGGAAGGCTATCATATCGAATACGGCGGACAGTTTGAAAGCGAACAGGCGGCCAGCCGTACCTTGCTGCTCACTTCCCTGATGTCGTTGCTGGTGATCTTCCTGCTGCTTTACAACGAGTTCAAGAATGCAAAGGAAAGCGGCGTGATCCTGTTGAACCTGCCGTTGGCCCTGATCGGGGGTGTGTTCATCCTGTGGCTGACTTCGGGCGAGATCAGTATCCCGGCCATTATCGGTTTCATCTCATTGTTCGGTATCGCTACCCGAAATGGTATGTTGCTGATCAGCCATTACGCCCAGTTGCGTAGCGAAGGCTTCTCGGTGCATGATGCCGTGATACACGGTTCGCTCGACCGTCTGAACCCGATCCTGATGACGGCTTTGAGTTCGGCACTGGCACTGATCCCGCTTGCTTTGAACGGCGACCTGCCCGGCAACGAGATACAAAGTCCGATGGCAACTGTTATCCTGGGTGGTTTGCTGACATCCACCTTCCTCAACGGGTTTATCATCCCTATTGTTTATCTTTTAATGAATAAGGAAAAATGAAACAATTCATAATAATAGCCACTTTGGCATCTGCGGTGCTTTCGGCGAGCGGGCAAAACTCCATCGACGAAGTGCTGCGCAGTATCGAAGCCAATAACAAAGAGTTGCAGGCAAACGGTCAGTTGACTGTCTCGAAGAAGCTGGAAGCCAAGCTCGACAATAACCTGCCTGACCCATCCGTCTCCTATGTACATCAGTACGGCAACCGGGAGGGGATGGGAATACAGGGGGAGTTGGTTGCTTCCCAGTCGTTCGACTTCCCTTCAGTCTATGTGCAGAAGAATAAACTGGCCAAGTCGAAAGCAGCCAGTTACGACCGTCAGGGGGCGGAGTTCCGCCAGCAGATCCTTTTACAGGCGAAAGAGCTTTGCCTGGATCTGGTGTTGCTGAACCAGCAGAAGGCTTTGCTCGACCAGCGCCGGCAGAATGCGGAACAGTTGTCCGAATTGTATGCCATGCGCCTGCAATCGGGGGATGCCAATATCCTGGAGACGAATAAGATCAACCTCGAACTGTTGAATGCAAAGACCGAAGCCCGCATGAACGAAGCTACCCGTATCGCCAAGCTGCAGGAACTGGCCACGCTGAACGGCGGCATCGCTATCGAATTCACGGATACGGCCTATACTCCGGTAAAAGAGCTCTTATCCTTTGAAGAACTGCGTTCGGAAGCAATCACTTCCAATCCGCAGTTGCTGACATTGAAAAGCGAGCAGATCGCGGCACAGCGACAGTTGAGCGTGAATAAGTCGAAAGGGCTGCCCGGCTTCGAGTTGGGCTATCGCCTGAATACGGCGACAGGGGGCGAACGCTTCAACGGTTTTCTGGTAGGTGTCACCATCCCGTTGTTCTCGAACCGCAATAATGTACGGCAGGCCAAAGCCCAGTCGCTTTATACGGATCTGCAACTGGAAAGCACCACTTCTACGGTTGAAAGCGAATTGCGCCAACTGTATAACCAGTCGTTGGCTCTCCGTACTTCTATGGACGAATACAATGCCGTCCTGAAAAGCCAGAACAACCTCGCCTTGCTGAATAAGGCTATCCAGACCGGACAGATCAGTATGATCGAGTATTTCGTGGATGTGACGACATTGTATCAGAGCATGCAGAATTATATGCAGTTGCAGAACGAGTACCAGAAGGTGATGGCACAATTGTATAAATATAAATTGTAGAGTGATGGGAAACACAACAATCTTATGTTATAGCCTTTGCGCCTTGCTGGCAACCACTACTTACGCCCAGGAGAAGAATACGCTGGGCATGGAACTGGTACACATACCCGAAGGTTCTTTCCACATGGGAAGCCACGGAGTAGGAGAGAACTTTGACGAAGCACCCATCCACTCGGTTACGATCAGCCGTCCCTTTCTGATGGGCGCGACCGAGGTAACGAACGCACAATACGAATGCTTCGATCCTGCCCATAAAGCACTCAGGGGCAAGTACGGCCTTTCCAACGGAGACGACGAAGCCGTAGTCTTCGTCAGCTACCCCGAAGCAAAAGCCTTCTGCGACTGGCTTTCGGAGAAGGAAGGCAAAACCTACCGTCTCCCGACCGAAGCCGAATGGGAATACGCTTGCCGTGCCGGCACCTACTGGCATTTCTGGATGGACGACGGACTGCACGGTATCTTCCATAAGAACCAGCAAAACGTATGGGGCACCGACTCGACCATCAACCTGACGGTAGGGAAGACCCGCCCCAATCCTTTCGGACTCTACGATATGCACGGCAATGTGGAAGAATGGTGCAGCGACTGGTACGGCCCTTACGAAGCAACTGCACAAACCGATCCGGTCGGGCGTGCCGACGGCTTATATAAAGTAACGCGCGGAGGAAGCCATAGCACCCCGGAACGTTTCCTGCGTTCGGCCAACCGCATGGCGATGATCCCCGAAGACAAACACTGGCTGACCGGCTTCCGTGTCGTGCAGGCCGACATGCCGACGACCGGGCCGCTTCCCGCGTTGGAACCGGCCGTGGAAGAGAATATCTCACAAAGCAAATATAACTGGAACGCACCCTCGAAAGAACCGTTCTTTGCCGAACCGCTTGTCTATGTGAATGCGCCCGATTGTCATTCCGGCGTTCCTTTCTACCGGCATAACCATTGCCCGGCTATCAGTTGGTGCGATAATGGCGACCTGCTGGCTATCTGGTTCACCTGCGATGAGGAGTCGGGACGGGAAATGACTATCCTGGAAAGCCGCCTGAAAGCCGGCAGTAACGAATGGAGCCAGCCCCGCGAGTTCTTCCGGGTGCCCGACCGGAATGTAACCGGTTCGTCACTCCTGAATAATAACGGCACATTGATCCACATGAACGGCGTAGAAGCTGCCGGAACCTGGGAGACTCTGGCGATGGTGATGCGAACCAGCACCGACAATGGTGCTACCTGGAGCCGTCCCCGTATCGTTGCCCCCGAACATGCCCGCCGCCATCAGGTGATAGCCGGTTCCTTCCGCACGAAAGAGGGCTGGCTGGTGCAGGCTGCCGACGCCACTCCCCGCAGCGACGGAGGAACAGCTTTGCATATCAGCCGCGACGGAGGACAAACATGGGAGGATATGGGACAAGCCTTTCCCGGACGGGTGAACCCCGGCAAGTTCGAAGCAGGACAGTCCGGCGGGACGATTGCCGGTATCCATGCCGGTGTAGTGCAGCTTTCCGACGGCCGCTTTATGGCTTTGGGACGTGGCGACGGTATTGTTAACGAAGCCGGACTGATACGGATGCCGATGAGTATCTCAGAAGATAACGGAAAGACATGGACATACAGTGCTTCCGAGTTTCCCCCGATCGACGGCGGGCAACGCCTGGTACTGATGCGTCTGCAGGAAGGGCCTATTCTCCTGATCTCTTTCACCCATCATCCTTTCCGCCTGAAGAACGGCCTGGAAGGAATGACCTTCAAAGATAAGAACGGGCAGGAATATACGGGCTACGGAATGTATGCCGCCCTCTCGTTCGACGACGGGAAGACCTGGCCGGTAAAGAAATTACTGACCGATGGCAAGGAGCGCTTTATGGATGGCGGTGCCTGGACAGGCTTCTTCGATATGGATAGCACCCATGCCGAACCCCGTGGCTATCTGGCAGGAACGCAATCGCCGGATGGTACGATCCATCTGGTCAGCAGCCGTAATCATTACCGTTTTAACCTGCCGTGGCTGGTGGAAGATACCGACTTTCGGAAAATGCTTAAGTAGGGTGATGTTCAGCTGATTACAGTTTCCTCGTAGTTTCGTGGTTTGGAAACTGGAGTTTCCTTTGGAGGGAACTGGCGTTTCCTGCCTGGGAAACTGCAATTTCCTGCTGAAGAAACTGGCGTTTCCACGGCAGGAAACTGAAGTCACCTCCCGACCGGCTGTCAGCAGGATGCCGAACCGTCTGTCAGGCGGGTAAGCATCTGCCGGTAGCCGGTCATAATATCTTCGATCGCTTCCGCTGCCGTCTCTTCTTTCCTGAACAGGGCGGCTACCTGGCCGATCTCCAGTTCGCCTTCTTCCAGGTTGCCTTCGAACATACCTTTCTTGGCTCTGCCTTTTCCGAGCAACGCGCGCATTTCCTCTACCGATGCACCCCGCGCTTCGGCTTCTTCCACAGCAGAGGTGAAACCGCCTTTTACCAGACGGGTGGGAGCCAGCTTCTTCAACAGCAATTTCGTATCACCTTCATTCAGGCTAAGGCAAAGCTGCTTGAAGTTTTCGTGTGCGGAACTCTCCCGGGTCAGGGCGAAACGGGTACCGATCTGTACACCTTCGGCTCCGAGGGCAAAAGTAGCCAGCATCGCATCGCCCGTACCTATGCCGCCCGCAGCAAGGAGTGGGAGGGAAGTTGCCCGGCGTACGGCAGGGATCAGGCAAAGGGTTGTCGTCTCTTCCCGCCCGTTATGTCCGCCGGCTTCAAAGCCTTCGGCTACGATCGCGTCGACACCGGCTTCTTCACATTTGGCTGCAAAGAGGGAACTGCTAACCACATGCACGACCGTCATGCCGTGCTCCTTCAGGAACGGTGTCCATTTCTTCGGGCTTCCGGCCGAGGTAAAGACTATTTTTACCCCTTCTTCCACCAGGATGTTCATCAGGCTTTCTATCTCCGGATACATTAAGGGGACATTGACGCCGAACGGTTTGTCGGTTGCCGCCTGGCATTTCCGGATGTGTTCGCGAAGTACTTCGGGATGCATGGAACCGGCTCCCAGTAAACCCAGTCCGCCTGCATTGCTGACAGCCGAAGCCAGCCGCCAACCGCTGCACCAAACCATCCCGCCTTGTATAATGGGGTATTTAATACCGAATAACTCACATATTCTGTTCATGGCTCATCTATTTATAATGTTAAGGAGACAAAGTAAAATAAAACTTCCCTATCTTTGTAGGCCTCGTTATATAAATAATGTGGATATAAATTAATTCTTACAATATAATAGTTATGAACAAAGCGCTTATGGCTGCCGGACTGGCAGTAGTTTTGGGAGCATGCAGCTCTTCAAAGAAAAGCGATGTAGCCGAGACTACACCCAATCCTTTCTTTACGGAGTATACAACCCCGTTCGGTGTCCCTCCCTTCGATAAGATCGAGGTTGCCCATTACAAACCGGCCTTCCTGAAAGGGATGGAAGAGCACAAAAAGGAAATCGACACCATTGTGAACAACACCGAAGAGCCGACCTTCGAAAACACGATCGTCGCTCTCGACCAATCCGGCGAGTTACTGAATAAAGTACTGTATGCTTTCGGAGGACAGTCGAGTGTGAACACCACCGACGAGATACAAGAGCTGGAGCAGGAACTCTATCCTCTTTTCTCCGCCCATTCGGATGATATCAGCCTGAACCCGGCTCTCTTTGCCCGTGTAAAAGCTGTTTACGACAACCAGGCTTCGCTCGGTCTGGATAAGGAACAGAAGAAGTTGCTGGAAGAAACCTATAAAGGCTTCGTACGCGGAGGTGCCAACCTGGATGCCGACAACCAGGCCAAGCTGCGTGAGTTGAACGAGAAGATCTCCGTGCTGGAGCTTACTTTCGGCCAGAATATGCTGAAAGAAACCAATGCATTCAAGTTGGTTATTGATAAGAAGGAAGACCTGGCAGGCCTGCCCGAATCGCTGATCGCCGCTGCTGCCGAAACAGCCGCTGCCGACTCGATGGAAGGGAAATGGGTTTTCACGCTGCACAATCCGAGCGTGATGCCGTTCCTGCAATATGCCGACAACCGTGCTTTGCGTGAAAAGATCTTCAAGGCTTATATCAACCGTGGCAATAACGGCAACGAGAATGATAACAAGGAAGTCGTGAAACAGCTGGTTGCCGCCCGCCTCGACAAAGCGAAACTGCTGGGCTACGAAGACTTTGCCGCTTACGTGCTGGAAGAGAATATGGCGAAGAACGAAAAGAACGTATATAACCTGCTCGACCAGGTGTGGACTCCGGCTTTGAAAAAGGCGAAGGAAGAACTGGCCGACATCAACGCCGAGATCAGGAAAGAGGGCGGTAACTTCGATGCCGAAGGCTGGGACTGGCGTTATTATGCCGATAAGGCACGCCAGGCTAAATTCAATATGGATGAAAACGAAGTGCGTCCGTACCTGGAACTCAACCATGTGCGCGACGGTGCTTTCTATGTGGCAAATAAATTGTACGGTATCACCTTTACCGAAATCAAGGATATACCGAAGCCCGATCCCGATGCGTATGCATTCGAATGCAAGGACAAAGACGGCAGCCCGCTGGGTGTTCTTTACATGGACTTCTACACACGTCCCGGCAAGAGCGGCGGTGCCTGGTGCGGTGGTTACCGTTCGCAGACTTATAAGGATGGCAAGCGCGTCGATCCGATTGTGACGACTGTCTTCAACTTCAGCAAACCGGCTGCCGGACAACCTGCCTTGTTGAGTGCCGATGAAGCGGAAACGGTTTTCCACGAATTCGGACATGCCCTGCATAGCTTGTTCGGTGACGTTCACTATTATGGCGTTGCCGATGTTCCGCGCGACTTTGTTGAATTGCCTTCGCAGGTGAACGAACATTGGGTATTTGAACCGGAAGTACTGAAAGTATATGCCAAACATTACGAAACCGGCGAGGTCATTCCTCAGGAACTGGTCGACAAGATCGTGAAGAGCGGCAAGTACGGACAAGGTTTTGCCACAGTCGAATACCTGGCAGCTTCCCTGCTCGATATGGATTATCATATCCTGAAAGAACAACAGCCCGATATGGATGTCGAAGCATTCGAAGCCAATGCCCTGAACAGCCGCGGCCTGATCCGTCAGATTCCGCCGCGTTACCGCACTACCTATTTCAGCCATACTATGACAGGTGGTTACACTGCCGGCTATTACAGCTACATCTGGGCTGAAGTATTGGATGCCGATGCTTTCGAAGCCTATAAGGAAACCGGCGATATCTTCAATCCCGAAGTGGCAACCAAGTTCCGTACCTATGTCCTGACTCCGGGCGGTATCGACGATGCAATGGTTATGTATAAAAACTTCCGCGGCAAAGAACCGAGCATCGAACCATTATTGAAGAACAGAGGTTTAAAATAAGATTATCTTACATACTGTTGATAGAGAAGCTTTCCTGTATTTTGGAAGGCTTCTCTTTTTTTATATCTTTGCGTTAATAAAATACTTAAACAGAACAACATGAAGAAAATGATTATGGCAGCCGGTATAGCCGTTGCACTTAGTGCTTGTAGTTCGCCGGGGAAAAAGTCTGAAACCACAGCTCCCGGGGATATTTTCCTGACAGAGTTCACGACCCCGTTTGGTGTTCCTCCTTTCGACAAGATCACGTTAGAGGATTATATGCCTGCCTTTAAAGCAGGGATAGCCGAGCAACAGAAAGACATTGAAGCTATTGTTAACCAGAAGGCTGCACCCGATTTCGAGAATACGATCGTGGCACTCGACCAGAGCGGAAAGTTGCTGCGCCGGATAAGCCCTGTCTTCTATGGGCAGAACAGCGCCAACACCAACGATGATATGCAGGCATTGAGCCGCGAGCTCTCTCCGCTGCTGTCGAAGAACAGCGATGATATCCGTCTGAACGCGGAGCTGTTCAAACGCGTAAAGGCCGTATACGACAACCAGGAGTCGATGAACCTCGACAAGGAGCAGAAGAAGTTGCTGGAAGAAACCTACAAGGATTTTGTACGTGGCGGTGCCAACCTCGATGCCGAAAAACAGGCTCGCCTGCGTGAACTGAACAGCGAGATATCCATGCTTCAACTCACCTTCGGACAGAATATGCTGAAGGAAACCAATGCTTTCAAGCTGGTGATCGACAATAAGGCCGACCTGGCAGGCTTGCCCGAAAGCCTGGTGCTGAATGCCGAAGCAGCTGCCCGCGCCGCCGGAATGGAAGGCAAATGGGTCTTTACCCTGCACAATCCGAGCGTAATGCCATTCCTGCAATATGCCGACAACCGCGCTTTGCGTGAAAAGATATTCAACGGTTATATCAACCGTGGCAATAACGGCAACGATGCCGACAATAAAGAAGTAGTACGCAAACTGATCTCCCTTCGTCTGGAAAAAGCCAAACTGATGGGGTACGACGATTACGCTTCTTTCGTCCTGGAAGACCGTATGGCAAAGACATCCGATAAGGTGTATGCCCTGCTGGATGAGATCTGGACACCCGCTATCGGCAAGGCAAAAGCCGAACTGGCCGACATCAATGCCGAGATCAGGAAAGAAGGCGGCAACTTCCAGGCTGAAGGTTGGGACTGGCGTTACTATTTCGAGAAAGCAAAGAAAACCAAATTCGACCTCGACGAGAACCAGGTGCGCCCGTATCTGAAACTCGAGAACGTGCGCGACGGTGCTTTCTATGTTGCCAACAAGCTGTACGGCATCACTTTTACCCCGATAAAGGATATCCCTCTGCCATATCCTGATGCAGAAGCATTCGAATGTAAAGACAAGGACGGCACACATCTGGGCGTGTTGTATATGGACTACTTCCCGCGTGCCAGCAAAAAAGGGGGTGCCTGGTGCGGTACTTACCGTTCGCAGACTTATCAGGACGGCAAGCGCCAGGCTCCTGTCGTAACGATCGTTTGCAATTTCTCACAGCCGTCTCCGGGTCAACCTGCCTTGTTGAGTGCCGACGAAGCCGGTACATTGTTCCATGAGTTCGGACATGGCCTGCACAACTTGTTTAAGGATGTACATTATTATGGTGTATCGGGCGTTCCCCGCGACTTCGTTGAGTTGCCTTCACAGATCATGGAACATTGGGTATTTGAACCGGAAGTGTTGAAGGTTTACGCTAAACATTACCAGACAGGCGAAGTGATCCCGGCCGAATTGATCGAGAAACTGGATAAGAGCGGCAAGTACGGTCAGGGTTTTGCTACGACCGAATACCTGGCTGCTTCCCTGCTGGATATGGATTTCCATGTATTGAAGGAAGTACATGATGGTGCAGACGTGATGAAGTTTGAAGAAACCGTACTGGGTGACCGTGGCCTGCTGAAACAGATCCCGCCGCGTTACCGCACTACGTATTTCAACCATACGATGGGCGGCGGTTACACAGCCGGTTATTACAGTTATATCTGGGCCGAAGTGCTCGACTCCGACGCTTACCAGGCATTCAAGGAAAGCGGTGACATCTTCAACCCCGAAGTGGCTGCCAAGTTCCGTACCTATGTCCTGACTCCGGGCGGTATCGACGATGCAATGGATATGTACAAGAATTTCCGTGGCAAAGAACCTAACACCGAACCGTTACTGAAGAACAGAGGTTTGAAGTAATATCATACGAGTATAACGCGGAACACGCGGACAATCATAGATTAGGGTGTCTACTTAGTACATAGTAGACACCCTAATTCGCGTTAAATAGGCATCCTACTTATCACCTCTTTTATCTCCAAATGTATTTTGGAAAAGGCGAACCATTTCTTACCTAAGTCTTTCAATGAAGCGCCGAGATGATAAATATCTTTCTCATCTATGATCAGGAAACGATCATGTGATTGACTGAACTGGCGGATGTCGATTGGTTCGTATTGTGAGTTATGACGCTGTAAATCTAAAGATAACTGTTTGGATATTTGTGCGGTATAAATCGTAACACTCACTCCGGGAATGCGTTTGGTAAAAAGCGTCAAGACGGTATCGTCTATGTAATTATCGATCAGGATAAGAGACTTTGTAGCCGTTCGCACCAGGTCGGAGGCAAATTTGTAGGCATCGAATAGTTGCCCATCATAGAAAATACCTTCTACCGGCGGCAGGGATGTTTTGATGAAGAAGTCGAACTTTTCATCGTATTCAGAGAATTTGGAATTCATTCTCTGTTCAATAACTTCTATTCGCTGATTGATCGTATAGCCTTTCAGCAGATACTCTTTCAGTATCTGGTTAGCCCATATACGAAATTGTGTTCCACGCTGTGATTTAACCCGATAACCGACAGAGATAATGACGTCAAGATTATAATAATCTACTTGATAAATTTTATTATCCGAACCAGTTGTTGCAATTTTTGCAACAACTGACTCTCTACAGAGTTCTTTCTCTTCAAATACATTTTTAATGTGCCTTGAAATAACAGATTTGTCTCTTTCAAATAATTCGGCTATCTGATTTAAGGAAAGCCAGACAGTTTCACCTTCCATTCTCACTTCCAGTTGCAAGGTGGCATCTGATTGATAAATAATAATTTCTCCTTTGTCTTTCATAATTAATATGTTTTGATTCTTGAGTTATGTAGGCAAAGGTATTCATTTCAATGGATATAGAATACGGATTGGCTAAAATATTTTCATAGGTGAATGTTTTTATATATTGGCAGATGTGAAACCTTTCTTTGCGAACTTTCCCGGATACCCGAAAGCGATAGCCAGCAAAGCGCCGAGTCCTAACAGGTAAGGATAGTACAGATATTGCATGATCTCGATAGGAGAGACGCCACCCAGTCCGGCAGCCATCAGCAGTTGTGCGCCATAAGGGATAATGCCCTGCACGAAACAGGAGAAGATATCGAGCAGGCTGGCACTACGGCGAGGGTCTACATGGAAACGGTCGGCGATGTCTTTGGCGATCGGGCCTGCCATGATCAGGGCGATCGTATTGTTTGCCGTGCAGAGGTTGGCAAAGCTCACCAGGGCGGCAATACTCAGTTCGGCCCCTTTTGAGGAACGGATATGTGAAGTCAGCTTCCCGATGATCCAGTCGATACCGCCGTTGTAGCGGATCATTTCCAGCATACCGCCGGCCAGCAGGGTGACGATGATCAGTTCGCCCATGTTCGTGATACCGAGCCCCATCGAAGCCGTCCATCCCCATACGTCGAAACCGCCCGTCAGCAGTCCCACGACACCCGACAGCAGGATACCGATAAACAATACCAGCATCACGTTCACACCGAAGATAGCCGTTACGAGCACCACGATATAAGGTATCACCTTGACCCATTCGATCGTTCCGGGAGCGTAGTCGCTGTCTATACCGCTACCAACCAATACATATATTATTCCTGTGAGAATGGCTATCGGAAGGGCAATGCGGATGTTCACCTTAAACTTATCGTTCATATTGCATCCCTGTGTACGGGTGGCAACAATGGTTGTATCCGAAATAAACGACAGGTTATCGCCGAACATCGCCCCGCTGACAACTACGCCAAGCATCAGGGCATCGGGCATCCCTGTCTTGGCCGCAATACCCACCGCCACGGGAGCCAGTGCAACGATCGTCCCGACCGAAGTACCCACCGAAATGGAGATAAAACAAGCCGCCAGGAAAATACCGGCTGCCAGCAGGTTACCGGGCAGGATCGACATCGCCAGGTTGACGGTCGCATCTACTGCACCCATCGACTTGGCCGTTTGGGCGAAAGCGCCTGCCAGGATGAAGATAAGCACCATCAGCATGATATTGGTGTTGGCTGCTCCACGGCAGAACTGTTCGATGCGGTTGGATAGTTTTCCTCCCTTGGATATGGCGATGGCAACCACCGACGAGATAACGAAAGCAACCGTAATAGGCATCTTGTAGAAATCGCCCGCCAGTATCGAAACAACCAGGTAGGTGAGGAGGAATACCAATAGCGGTATCAATGCCCACGCATTCGGAGCATGGTTCAAAGGGGAATTTGTATCTTTTATCATATTCAAATCTCAATAGCTTAGAAGGAGAAGCGTAAAGCAATACGTACGCCGCCTTTCTTTATATTCGGTTCGTTCAGGTAAGTCAGACGGCGGTAATAGTCGATGCGGAGGATCTTGAAGATATTCTCCAGGCCGATGCTGGCTTCCATATAAGGCGTATTACCCAGGGGACGTGTCCCGTCGGGTAAGACAAACAGGCCGGGTGTCATTGTCGGATTGTTCTTGTCTGTCAATCCGCCATAGATACCGTTGAAAGAGATCACTTCGCGCAGACGCAGCCATTTAACGCCCGGGATACGGTTCAGTATCCATCCTTTCATGTAATAGGTGGCATTGAATGAAACGTACTGGTCGGTAACGAATTCCAACGCATTCATCATATGGAATGCCTCCGGCTGAATGGTGATGGACTGGTTGGTGTTCGGCAATATCAGCAGGGGGAAAGGAACCTTGTTCCATACTTTCCCGGCTTTCAGCTGTGTATCGATATGCCCGAAGGAAGATAACCAGATACGTTTCTCGGCACTGACTTCCGTATGGTTGTAGTTGTATTCGCCCCCTAACACTTTCAGGCCTAGCTGGTGCGAGAGCTTGAAGATAGGAGCGTCTTTCGACAGGTTGAATACCGACTCTTTACCGGAACGGCCGTCGTAGGAACGTTCGCCCGGAGCAAAACGTAATTGTGTACCGATCTCGGATGTGGTGATGCTTTTCTTGTGTATCAGCATACCGTCGGCATCTTTCTCTATGTATTTAAGCGTTCCTGCCGCCTGGTTGTTCTGGTTGTACACCCATGAACGCCAGGTAAGACCGTTCAGCCATTCCTTTTCATACTGGAACATCGACTTGCGGATATACTGCATCTTGGTAACAGGTTCGCCCACTTTCCAGGCAACGAAGATGTTGTCCTTGCTGGTAAAGAGGAAGTCCTGTCCCGGAGTATATACGTCGTATTCCTGGATGAAGGAGAGGTTGTTGACCGGGCTTTCTCCTTCGTGGTAGAGCTTCTTGTTGAAGCTATGGGTCAGTTTGACGTTGTATTTCAGTTTACGGTCGTTTGTTCCGTAGGCCAGGTAGCCGCTGGCGAACCAGTAAGGGTTCAGGTTGGCTGTCGTCATACCGCCGACACGCAGGCGGACACCTTCCAGGCTGTTACCGCTGATAGTCGTATTCATCGGCCCGAAGTCGAACTTGGTCGATTTCTTGTCGCCCGCCGTTGGGATGTAGCCGGATATGAGTATCTCCGCCGTTTTGATGATTACGTTGAAGGCCGGGACTTTCCGGAGCTGTGCCAGCAAGTCGTCCAGTGCATTCTCTTTTTCCTTCAGCGGGACATGGCGGTTGTTTACCCAGAACGTATCGGTTTGCTCGATCGCAACAGGCAGGGTGTGAAGCGAGCCCAACAGGTTGAAAACGGAGTCGGCTTGCGCTTGTTCTATATTGAAATTGTATTTGTCGTAGTTCCTTAACTGGTGTGCATAGAGTTGTTGCGCTCCTTTCACCAGATAGAAGTTGACGTAAGTGTTTTCGTTCTTGACCACCCAGGTGCTGTCGGGCATCCGTTCGAATTCCTGTTCGATACGAAGCTTATCCACCCAGTTGAGGTTGATGTTGACCGGCGTGTTGAGCAAGAATTTCTTTAGGGCATAGTTTCCGTCCAGCGTTATATACAGTCTTCCGGTGAAACCGTAACTCTGACTGTTGACCGGGACGAAAGCCAGGTCGACGCATTTGTCGCCGCCGATATCCAGCGTATCCATAATATAATACTTATAATAGCTGGTAGCCAGGGTAGAGGATAGCGGACTGACGAAACGGTTCAGCAGGATATTGATATTGTTGTCGAAGATATTGATTCCCTGGAATATCTCTTCGAGGTTGGAGGTGATGCCGCCGCCGTCGTCGAGCGTCTGGTCGACACCCTGCATACGTTTACCTTTGACGATCGTTTTTTCTGTTTTCGGTTGCTTGCGGTAATACTTATCAGCAAGGGTTTCACGAACGGAAAGGGTCAGGATCGGTTTACCGTTGAACTCGGAGGTGTCGAGATAGTTCCGGATGAATTTGAACTTCTTCATGAACTTGTTCTTCTCGAAGTCCGGGTTGAAGTCGTCCAAAGAGAGGGAAAGCTTTTCGTATACTTCCGTTTGGTATTCATCTTTCGCTTCGATGCGGTTGTCGTTCTTATGCTCGATCACCTTCCGGATCAGTTCGACTGCCGGGTTGTCTTTGCGGGTGTATTTTTCTCTTTTGGGTTTTACAACCACCTCGGAGATCTCGAAAGCCGTAGGACGTATCTTTATGTCGAGGCCGTCGTTCTTCTGGCCTGTTTTCAGGTCGATCACTTTGGTATCGTATCCCAGCGATGCGAAGGCCAGTTTATTGTACCCCTTATCGTTCTGGAGGGTAAACATTCCGTTATCGTCGGTCATTGCACCGATCGTGGAGCCGTCGAAGTAGACGGATACAAAGGCCAAAGGCTCTCCGGTGATTGAATCTTTCACAATACCGGATGCAGAAGTAATGCTTTGAGCATATAAAACAGAGATACCAGTCACTGCCTGCAATAAAACCAACAGTAATATAAAGCGAATTCTTTTTACCATGAAACTAACGTTATTCCTTCTCGGATAATGCAGTTGGCAAAGGTAGTCTTTTTCTTCGGAGGGAGGATGTATGCCTTATTAATAATATTTAATCAAGGAGGATGAAAATGAAGGAGGAATTCTAGGGAAGAAGATGTGTCAAAAGTCCGAATTAAGGAACACAGATGACACAACCTCTTCGTTTTTTATTTCACTTTCTATGGGTGATAATGATTTACAGCGACTTCAAATTCACCGCATTCACCGGGTTCTTTCCTTCCGGCGTATACAGGAGGTCTATGCGGTCGGCATAAGCCTTTTCCACTTTGCCGCGTACGATCTTCATGGTGCTGTTTACCAGGCCATTCTGTTCGGTGAAAGGCTCCGGGAGAACAGCGAATGTTGTCGGTAGCCAGCGGTCGGGGAACATAGCAGCCAGGTCGCCCCCTTTGCGGAAACGGTCGATCTGACCCTGGATAATGCGGATTGCTTCCTCTTTGCCTTTATCGGAATTGAGATCGAGTTGCTGATGCGCCAGATGTTTCTTTAAACGTTCTTTGTTGGGTACGACCAGAGCCACGGTGTAAGGATTCTGGTTATTGTAGAGCAGCAACTGGTCGATGCAGGAAGAATGTTCAACCAAAGCCTCTTCAATCCCTTCCGGACTGTACTTCTCGCCGTCGCTACCGATCAGCAAGCTTTTGAAACGGCCCAGTACATACAGTAATCCGTCTTTACCCATATAACCCATGTCGCCGGTATAAAGCCAGCCGTCTTTGATTGTGTCGGCTGTCGAGGTCGGGTTTTTCCAGTAACCGGCCATAACGTTCTCTCCACGGATAACGATTTCACCTTTCTCGCCGACGGGTAATTCTTTTCCATCCAGGTCGCATATTTTCAGGTCGAGCGGCTGAACCAGTACGCCGCTGCTTCCGAACCGGTGATGGCGCGGGCCATTGGTCGAGATGACGGGAGTCGCTTCACTCAGCCCGTAACCCTGGAACATCGGCAGGCCGATAGCATAATAGAACTTCTGCAAATCCTTGTCCAGCAAGGCACCGCCGCCGATAAAGAACTTCAGTTCTCCCCCGAAGTTCTCGCGTACTTTCGAGAAGATGAGACTGTCGAACAGGGCTACGACCGGCTTTAGGAGGAAACGCCATCCGCGTCCTTTGTCATCGCCGCCGTCACCATTGTAAGTATAGGCCACGTTCAGCCCCATGTGGAACAAGCGGTTTACCAGGTTGCCCTGTGCACGGATTCCTTGCTCGATGTTCTTCTTGAAGTTTTTGGCCAGAGCCGGGACACTCAGTATCAGGTAAGGCTTGAACTCCTTGATATTTATCGGTATATTCTTTAAGGTCTCCATACCTGTCTTTCCTACCTGCACCGTAGCGACGGACGCTCCTTTATACATAAATATATAGAAGCCGACCACATGAGCGAAGCAATGGTCGAGGGGAAGGATAACCAATGTGCGCCAGGTATCGTCGATATCCACACAGGTAAGTGCCTGCTCGACATTGGCGGTATAATTACGGTGCGTCAGGATAACCCCTTTCGGGTCGGCTGTCGTACCGGATGTATAAGTGATGGTGGCATAATCGTCATTCGTCAGCGACTGTCCGATTGCCAGGAATTCTTCCAGCGGATGCGTCTGAAGGTATTTTTTTCCCATTCCGATCACTTTGGAAAGAGGCATTTCTTTCTCCTTATATTCCGGCTGGTCGTCAAAAACAATCACCTGCCGGATAAGAGGCAGTTTATCCATGATCGCCCGTATCTTCTTCAGTTGGTTGCCCGATACCATGATGTATTTCACGTCGGCATGCAGCAGGCGGAACAGCAGGTCGTTGGCCTCTTCCAGCTTAATGGAAAGGGGCACATTGGTGGCTCCGGCATAGAACATGGCCAGCTCGCCGATGATCCAGGCGTTGCGGCCTTCGCTTAGTAAAGCCATGTTGTCACCCTTTTTTACCCCGAGGGCAACCAGTCCGGCTCCAAGGGTGTAAACCTGTTCTTTCACCTCTGTGTAAGAAGTCGGTTCGAACTTGTCTTTCGTCTTTTCCCATAAGAACGGGTTGTCGGGGAATTGCTTCACCGAGCTTTCAAAAAAGTCAATAAGCGTCTTTTTCATCTGATATCGTTTATAGGGTTTGTTTCTCTATTTCTTCAAGCAGCGCGCAAGCGGCTTCTACCGTGCTGACATTCTTTACCACGATGCTACGCTTGCCGTTCACGTCCCGGATCATGCATTCGCGGGGATGTTTCTGTATGAATGCTAATAACTTATCGAATGCTTCGCTCTGGTAATACGGGCTGTCCTGGTTGGCTACCAGGAAGATACTCATCAAGCCTTTTTTCAGTACCAGTTTCTCCATGCCCAGTTTCCTGGCTATGCGGCGGAGGCGGACGACACGGATCAGTTCTTTTCCCTCTTTCGGGATTTTACCGAAACGGTCTTTCAGACGTTCGGTAAAGGCCAGGATGTCGCGTTCCTCTTCCATCTTATCCAGTTCGCGGTACAAGGTGATACGTTCCGAGTCGTTGGGGATATAAGTAGGAGGGAACATCAGCTCCAGGTCGCTTTCGATATACGTTTCGCGGATATATTCGCTACCGGAATCCCGCTTGCCGTCATCCGCATCGGCGTAGAGGTCGGCAAACTCGTCACTCTTCAGTTCGTCGACGGCCTCTTCCAGTATCTTCTGGTAGGTTTCGTAGCCGAGATCGGCGATGAAGCCGCTTTGTTCGGCACCCAGCATATTTCCGGCACCACGGATGTCGAGGTCTTGCATAGCGATATGAATGCCGCTTCCCAGCTCGGAGAAGTTTTCGATTGCCTGCAAACGGCGGCGTGCTTCCTGCGTGAGCGAGGAGAGAGGCGGCGAGAGCAGGTAACAGAACGCTTTGCGGTTGCTTCGTCCCACACGTCCGCGCAACTGGTGCAGGTCGGACAACCCGAACTGCTGGGCGTTGTTGATAATGATGGTGTTGGCATTCGGCACGTCGATACCGCTTTCCACGATACTGGTGGCGATCAATACATCGTATTCGTAGTTTACGAAGTCGAGGATGATTTTCTCCAGCTTGTCCGGTTCCATCTGTCCGTGGCCGACGGCTATGCGGGCGTCGGGCACTTCCCGGCGTACCAGATGTTCTATTTCGTAGATGTTCTGAATACGGTTATTGATGAAAAACACCTGCCCGTTACGGCTCATCTCGAAGTTGATCGCCTCGCGGATAATATCAGGGTTGAAACGCTCCACTTCCGTCTGTACCGGATAGCGGTTGGGGGGCGGCGTCGTGATGCTGCTCAGGTCGCGGGCTCCCATCAGCGAGAACTGCAACGTACGCGGGATCGGTGTCGCCGTCATGGTCAGCGTATCCACATTCACCTTCATTTGGCGAAGCTTCTCCTTGACCGATACGCCGAACTTCTGCTCTTCGTCGATGACCAGCAATCCCAGGTCTTTGAACTTCACATCCTTGCTGACGATACGGTGTGTGCCGATCAGGATATTTACTTTCCCGTCCGCCACATCTTTCAGGGTGGCCTTGACCTGTGCCGTTGTCCGTGCCCGGCTGATATAATCGATCCGGCAAGGGAAATTTTTCAGACGCTCGGAGAAAGTCTGGAAATGCTGGAAAGCCAGTACGGTAGTCGGCACCAATACGGCCACCTGCTTATTATCCGATACCGCTTTGAAGGCGGCGCGGATGGCTACTTCGGTCTTTCCGAACCCGACGTCGCCGCAGATCAGTCGATCCATCGGACGCGGATTTTCCATATCCTCCTTTACATCCGCCGTCGCTTTCATCTGGTCGGGCGTATCTTCGTAGATGAAGCTGGCCTCCAGTTCGTGCTGCATAAAGCTGTCGGGCGAGTAAGAGAAACCCTTTTCCTGTTTGCGCTGCGAATAGAGGAGGATCAGGTCGCGGGCGATGTCCTTGACCTTCTTCTTCGTTTTTTCCTTCATCTTTTCCCAGGCACCGGTTCCCAGCTTGTTCAGTTTGGGAGGCTCGCCGCTATCTTTCCCTTTGTATTTGGAGAGTTTGTGCAGCGAGTGGATGCTGACGAAGATAATATCGTTGTTTTGATAGATCAGTTTGATCGCTTCCTGTATCTTTCCGTTCACTTCGGTGCGTACCAGGCCGCCGAACTGTCCGACGCCATGATCGATATGCACGATATAATCGCCTGTCGTGAACTGGTTCAGCTCCTTCAGCGACAGCGTGATTTTTCCGCTCCGTGCCTTCTCGCTTTTCAGGTTGAATTTGTGGAAACGGTCGAATAGCTGGTGGTCGGTAAAGAGGCAGATCTGTAATGTTTCGTCCGCGAAGCCTTCATGTATCGTCTTGTTGACCGAGGTAAAAGGGATGTTCTCTCCCCGGTCTTCGAAGATTGCCCGGATGCGGATGGCCTGTTTCTCGACGTCACTCAATATATATAAAGTATAGCCCTTCTCCAAATAATCTCGGAAAGAGCTGCTCACCATTTCGAAGTTCTTATGGTAGATGGGCTGTGCCTGCGTGCTGAAAGTCAGGGTCGCATCGGCCACTCCGGTTGGGCGTGTGCCGAAATGCATCCGCCGGAAATTCAGGGCTGCCCGAAGGAATTCGTCCCCTCTGACTAATTTGGCACGCATCGCTTCGGCATCTGCGAACGACTCCTCGTCACCGATCACCGGTTCTTCGTTCCACAGGCTGTCGATCCGTTCCTTCGTCCAGGCCAGGTCTTTGCAGGCCAGGGTCGTTTGCGGGGGCAATGAGCTTAGCAATAGGGTGTTACTGCGGTTGCTCTTGTTCATCTCCGGTACGATATAGATGCTATCCATCTTCTCTTTGGAAAGCTGCGTCTCCACATCGAACGTACGGATCGTTTCCACTTCGCTTCCGAAGAAGTCGATACGGTAGGGGAACTCGTACGAAAAAGAGAAAACGTCGAGGATGCTGCCGCGTATGGCATATTGCCCCGGCTCATACACATAATCGACCTGCTCGAAGCCATATTCGTCCAATACGTCGGAAACGAACATATTATCCAATTTTTCGCCGACGCTGATCTTGAGTGTGTTCTGCTTCAGATCTTCGCGCGATATGACCTTCTCCGCCAATGCGTCGGGATAAGAGACGATAACGAACGGTGCTTCCGGGTCTTGCAGGACGCTGAGCACTTCGGTACGCAGTATCTCGTTGGCCGGATCGACGTGTCCGTATTTGATTGCCCGGCGATAGGCGGAAGGGAAGAAGTAAATATCGCTGCTGCCGGTCAACTGAATCAGGTCGTGATAAAAGTAGCCGGCTTCTTCCTGGTCGTTAAGTATGCATACATAGCTTCCCCTTCTTTTTAAAAAAAGAGAAGCGATTGTCATTGCAGCGCCCGATCCGTTCAGCCCTTTCAGGAATATATTGTTTGACGTATTACCGTTCAAAAGGGTGTCCAGTGCAGTAATTTGCGGGTGGGCGGCAAATATCTTGAGTAATTCTTGTACCTCCAACAGAGTAATTGAAAATTGATAATTAATAATTGAAAATTATTTAGCTGCGAAATTACGGAAAATGTCTCATATTGGCATTATCCCTTTATCAAAAAACTGTTTCAAAAGAATCTCCATCGCCCTTTGCCTCACCATCGCCTGGCGCATATCCTCGTCGATCACCATGTTTCCGGCAGGCTTGTAGCCGGCAGCCTGCCGCATGGCAGCGTGCTTTGCTTCCGGGGAGTCGCGGATGATGCCGCGGGCTTGCAGGGAGAGATAGACGCGGGCAGGATAGAGGCGTTCGAGCGGATAGCCTGCGCGATATTGCTCGAATACACGGCGCAGGAAAGCCCGTTCGCGCTCTTCCTTGTAGGCGTCGGAGACGGGCGGGAGGGCGGATTGCGCTTTTGCCTGCTCGCGTTCGACGACAGCCCGGTAACGCAGGTCGCTTGTCTGATAGGCTTTCAGCCAGCGGGTGATCGTGCGCATGTTCAGCCCCATGAAATCGCCGTACTCGCCTTTGGCACCCAACTCGAAACAGAGGGCGACTTCCTGCAAGGTGAGGCTGGGGTACGATTCTTGCAGGTCGGCAGACAGCTTGGCAATCAATATTCCCAGGTCGCCGTCTTTGGGTGGCGAAAAGCCCAGCAGGACATAGGTTTGCAATAAAATCTGATTGACTGCCGGAAGAATTTCCCCCGGCTGGTACGTCATCAGGCGGCGGTCGGCAATGGCGTGCTGCAATCTGATTTCCAAACTCATACGGCTTGCGAATTATAGATTTTCATGGCTATTTCGGTAGCCCGTTTACCCGTTTCCATCAATTCTTCAATTTTCGAGCGCCGCTCCGGTTGGTTGGATGAATAAATCGGTTGCAGGATCGTTTTTGGTGTGCCGCCGGAAAGTTCTTCCATTTTCAGATTGAAGTTATGGTATCGCCACCAGCCGACGAAACTCTGGCTGTAATCCTTTTTTGTCCGTATCGTGTCCAGGCTGAATTTCAGGCGCAGGTAATCGTCGAATACGGCCATCGCTTCGCGCGTATGTTGCAGGACGGCCGTGCCTTTTCCGGCATAACGGACGATTGTGGCCAGCCAGTCTTCATCTGCCAGCAAGGCATCTTTCCATTGTTCGCGTTCTTCATCCAAGTTCTGCGGCTCTTCTTTCGGCTCCTCGCGCATGCGTTGTTGCTGTTGTTGTAAATTTCCTTTACTTTCCTTTTCTTTTCTTTGTCGCATTTCTGTAACAGAAACCCCCGTTTCCGGTACATTAACGCAGCTAAACTCCTCGCAAATGGGGTTTTTGCATCGTTTTACGACTAAAATGTATCGTTCCTGAATACTTTTAGACGTTAATATATGAAAGAGGTCATATTTCTGCCGATCAAATAAATTAATCTGCAAGCAATAATCAATTATTTTCTGAACTTCCTCTTCTGTTTCCCCCATGCGGTCGGAAAGGTCATAAAGATAATCCTCGGAGATTCGAAGAAAATACCCTTCTTTCTTGTAAATGTCGCAAAGGATTGCGAAGTAAACCAGGAAACCGGATGATTTATATTGATTTTTTAACTTGCGTATTTGAATGTTCTCAAAGATGTCGGTGTCTACCGGAAAATAATCCAGTCCTTTTTTTATGGGTCTTGCCATGATTTTAATAATATGATAATAGTTATGTTTCAGATATTGAAAGAGTTGAATGTTTCATATTTTGACAGATTTGAATGTAGTGTCGTTGGTAGGGGCGGGGTCTGCTCGCCCGATTGCGACGGTGCAAAACCCTGCAAGGGTTTCATGTGAATAACCGTGGGTTGCAAACCCACGGTTTAGTGGCTATCTACTGTCTTTCAGCCCTGAAGGGGGTGAACTTACAAACCGTTGATACTATGTTGACCCCTTTCAGGGCTCACCGGAAAAGCATCCGATAGACCGTGGGTTTATAACCCACGGTTATTCACATGGAACCCGTTCCGGGTTCTGTACCGTCACTACATGTTGTACGATACAGACTATGCCTTTGCAATCCCATGTCGAGCACAGAAACGGGATAGTTCACCTTCTTCTATCTTTGTGCCGCCCGTATAATTAAACGTACAGTTTTCAGCATCAGCAGCTCCGACGGCAGCACGCGTATCACGCACCAGCCCGAGACTGCCGCCTCGTTGTATTTCTCCATATCGCGCAGGTAACCTTCGGGGCGGATGTGGCGGCCACCGTTAAAGGCGCCGCCTTCCACCTCGATCGCTACACGGCGGGCGGGGATGGCGAAGTCGAAACGCCAGTCCCGCGAAGGATGGAAACGGTATTCCGCCACCACATCCTCGCCCGTATGTTTGCGGATCAGCACGCTAAGCGGCGAATAGGTCTCCGTCGTCATAGAGAAAAGCTTCCGCTTCTTTGTCGGTGTTGCATTGTTCCATCAGGCAGGTGTTGTGGCGGTTGTCGAACACGATCCATTTGCGGCAGCGCGGTTCGTAATAATAACCGAACTCCTCGCCGCTGGTGGACGTATAGCCGCGCGAACCTTTTTCGCCCGCCATCAGCTTCATCAGGCAGATTGCCGCCTGGTCTCCCAGGAGGCAACCCGTTTTTAGGGTGAAATGCTTTTTCATCAGGCGGCAGCGTTAAGGGTTTCCAAATCGTTGTCGTCGAGCGAGATAAAGGCATCGTGTTCCAGCCGCTTGCCCGCTTCGATGTAGGCCAGCGCTTCGCGTTCGCAGGCGGAAAGGTCTTCGAGCAGGAGGTCGATCGAAGGGTATTCGTCGCGTCCGATGTAAAAGCGGGTGACGATATTGCCGCAATGGCTCTCCTGTTTTCCCAGGCGGGCATAGATTGTCAGCAGTTGCGCGTCGCCGCAGTTCTGGCGCTGGAAACCGGTGATGCAGATGTCGTCGTCTACGGCCACCAGCCCGGTGAGGTTCACCACATGATAGGCCATACGTTGCATCCCTTCGCCGAGATCGGGATGTACGGGTGCATCGTTTTCGTAGGTTATTACGCGGTTGTCGCCTGTGGCTTCCGTAAAAGCTTCATAGCGGGCTTTGAATTTGCCATCTTTGATGGACAGGAATGAAAACGTTCTTAATGTATTGTACATTTGATTATTTAATAAAAAAATAGTTATTGTTTTTGGAAAGTAATAATAATCAGGCGATTTTCCCGATTTTCGGTTCCGGCAGGTAGGCCACGTAAACGCTGTCTACTTTCACCCCTTTGCGCGCCTGCTTTTTGGCATAGGAGAGCATCGGGCGGAAGATGCGTTCGAGGTCGGCGTCGGAGAGGTTGCGGCCCAGTTCCTGCCACCAGAAACGCAGCAGGTCGATGTATCCTTCGGGTTCGGTGACGACGGGCACCAGGTCGGCCGCCACTTCGTCGAGCCGCAGCGAAGCCTGTCCGACCAGCAGCCGCGAGTCGGCTCTCTGCAAGGCCTGCGCTTTTTCCTCTTCGGTGAGGTCGTCGCGCCCTGCAATTCGTCTTCCGGTACGGTCGCGGTTCTTTTGTAGCTGGAAAGCGCGGGCGTTGGCCTCGTTCATCTGCTTTTTGAGATAAGCGCGCAGCATGTTGGCGGCTTCGTAGGCCGGACTGCCTTTCTCGGCGGGGTCGATCCCTTTTTCGAGGGTGACGAACTGTTTTTGCCACTCGATCAGCTTGGCCGTAAAAGGTTTGCGTATGCTGTTCATCAGCCCGACTTTGCACGTACATTCGGAGATATACGACCTGATTTCGTCCGCAAAAGCCTCGTTCATTCCTTCGCGCCCGATCCGTTCCAGCAGCCCGCGCCCTTTTTCGGCATACAAGACGTTGATTTTCGCATTTGATTGGAGAGTCAATACGCAATCTTTCATAGGTAACTCGGCTCTGGAAACGTAATTTTCTTTCGGTTTCATTTTCTAAAATTAAAATATTATTAATATGTATAGTTAAGGTTTAATCGTTTATTGTTTGATTAAACCGATGCAAAAGTAGATAATAAAAATGATATTAGCAAGTGATATTCAATATTTATATGTGATTTTATGAAAATATTTTTATTTGATGCGTATTTGTTAATATTAACTTATGAGTTGCGTATGGATATGCGTTTTTTTATTAAATTCCAACGGCGAGAAATAGTCTTGTGCCAAAAGGGTTATTGTCTGTTTTATGGTTTTCGGTGAAAGCGGTTGTTTTTGATAGGAAAGCACGCTTCCGGGAGAAAAAATAATTTCTCTCGGAAGAAAATCGAAATTCATCCGGGAGAAATTGGAACTACACTTATTACAGAAGTTCTCACAATGTCGAAATTTTTTGCCACATCCATTGCAGAATCAAATAAAAGTATTACCTTCGCATTCGATATGACCTCCCACGCTTCCCGTAGAACAGCGCACCCGGGGAGGTCTTCGAGTTTTTATATAGTAGCTTCTGATAGAATTGACTGATAAAACTGATTATACAAAGAAGCCGTTGACCCTCGCCGAGCAAGTTGCACGGCTAAAACGACGGGGGCTTGTTTTCGATGATGAAAGTGAGGCCACCGCTTATCTCTTCAATATTAGCTACTATCGACTTCGTGCTTATACTTATCCATTCCAAGAGAATGGCGAAGATACCGACCATAACTTCACTCGCAAAGATATTCACTTCAAAGACATAATAGACCTTTATTGTTTTGACCGCAGACTGCGTTCACTAATTTTCAATGCTATTGAAAAGATAGAAGTGGCAGTGCGTACAAAAATCGTACAGGTATATGCCGAAAGCACAGGTGATAGCCATTGGTACGATGATGAAAGTTTGTATCGTTTCGGATATGATGATTTGATGGAGCATATCAATGTTGACGTAAACCGTAGCAACGAAGATTTCATCAAGCATTACCACTCTAAGTACGACAACCCTCCGATGCCACCAAGTTGGATGGCACTCGAAGTTGTATCGCTTGCCACATTGAGCCGCTTGTTCCAATCCTTAAAGTTAGACAACCGCAAGAAGTACATTACCGAGCAATTCGGTTTGAAGAAAGTGGCTATATTAGAGAATTGGCTACACGCTATTTCCAATCTCCGCAATTGTTGCGCTCACCACAGCCGTACTTGGAATCGCCGTTTTATGGTCAGTGTAACCCTGCCATACAACACTCTTTATCCCTTTATGGATAGAACTACAATTGGACAAATACGCACAAACAAATTATTTGCCGTACTGTCTTGTATTGCGTATATCCTTGATATTATCAGTCCCAGTAGCGACTTCAAAAAGAATATCAAAGAGTTGCTCAAATCTGATTGCCGTCTGCTTGACCCTAAAGATATGGGATTCCCCAAATATTGGCAATCGCTCCCTGTTTGGCGAGAAAATTAGCAAACATATCCTTTTAGCTATTAGGAGGAACTAAGATGTGAAATTTTCACAGCCTCTTATATATAGGACTTAAAAGAAATTATTCATCGCGTAAAATATGGTTTTCTATAAATAAACCCTATATTTGTAGCGTCGTAGTATAGTCGGTTACAGCGGTAACTGGTTTACGGCAACATAAATTGTAAGTTAAGCATTTTAAGATATTATTCTGGAAACACTAAATTTCCCAAATTAGACTTTCACTGGAGTAATAGCAACAAAATGCCCATGTCGATTGTATATACTTATGTGTATAAAATATGGCGTGGGCTGTTGTCTATTATCAAGTGGAAGGGGTAAGGGAAATACCAGTGTTTCAGATAATAGCAGCAGCTTCACGCTTTTTTTTATGCACTGAAATCTCCAAACTATAGCTTTCTGTATCGGCAGTAATGTCTTATGTCTTGAAAAACAAGTCATTATTATCCGATGCAACGAACGCTACTAATTCACTATAAAAGAGTGTGTGTAAATCGGAGGTGTGATGCCTGCGATTTACGTCGGTTAAGTAGAAACTGCCCGTCCGTGAGGATATGGCAGTTTATTTAAAACATTGTATATATTATGGCAGAACACAATACAAATAATGCATCGGAAGCCTTGTTATTGAAACGGATTTCCAGGCAGGAAGAGATTTTAAACCAGTTGGCTTTAAGAAGTCAGGCTTTGGAGTATGAGAACAGCCGGTTGCGGTTGTTGCTCTATAACTCGTGGCGTAACAAGGGCAATATTCCCCCGGAAGAGGTTGATAAATATGAACTGCTTCCCATGTATCTGGAAGATGTGATGGCCATACTCCAACAGCCTGTTGAACTGTTTAATTTCAATACGCGTGTCCTGCTGACGTTCAGAGCTTTGGATGTAAGGACAATCAAAGACCTGCTGTTTGAGATCAAAGAATATAAAATGTATCATTTCAAATGTTACAGGAGCTTTGGCCAGAAATCACTCCAAAATGTATTCGATATCCTGCGTGAAAACGGCTTTATCGACAAATATTATAAAAGCTATTTGTTCGAGTTTGTTTGAGGAATTTTTCTTCAAAAACACCTGTCAAATAAATAATAATCCTAACTTTGCCACAAACAAAATCGTATAGCTATGAAAAATCAAGGAGAAATCATTTTTTACCATCCGGAAGAATCCCTCGAACTGGAAGTACGGATGGAAAACGAAACAGTTTGGCTGAACCGTCAACAATTATCAGAACTATTCAAACGCGATATTAAAACAATCGGTAAACATATCAATAATGCTTTAAAGGAAGAACTTGAAGGCTTGGCAACTGTCGCAAATTTTGCGACAGTTCAAAAAGAAGGCAACAGAACAGTCATCAGACAAATGGAGTATTATAATCTGGACATGATATTATCTATCGGCTATCGTGTAAAATCGCAATCAGGAGTAAAGTTTCGTATCTGGGCGAATAAAATTTTGAAAGATTATCTGCTCAAAGGTTATGTTCTCAATCAACGAATTGAAAATATTGAAGCTAAACTGACTGAACATGACGAAAAAATCAATCTTTTCATAAAAACATCTCTTCCACCTGTCGAAGGTATTTTCTTCGACGGCCAACTGTTCGATGCCTATAAATTTGCTGCTGATCTGATAAAATCGGCCAGAAAATCTATTGTTTTGATCGATAATTATGTGGATGAGAGTGTTTTAATGTTACTGACTAAACGAAATGTCCATGTTACAGCTGTAATTTATACAGCGCAAATATCTAAACAACTGGCTTTGGATTTGCAGCGTCATAATGCTCAATACGAGCCTGTTGTCATAAAACAGTTCAGGCAGTCGCACGACCGTTTTCTGCTGATCGATAACAAAGATATTTACCATATCGGTGCTTCCTTGAAAGACCTCGGTAAAAAATGGTTCGCATTCTCAAAATTGAATTTGGATATAAAGGATATTATGCAAAAGATCATTTAAAGCTATCTATCTGCACACAACCCAACTCCGCCCTTTTGCCCGGTTGTAACTTTGCACCCACAATCAGACAAAACAACAAAGTATCAACCTTTAAACAATTATTTAAAACATGGCCCAGGGCTACAAATTAGTAACAAGAAAAGTAACCGACCTGAAAGGCGGTGCAGCACAGGAAAAGGTCTACGCAATCCCCGATTACAACGGTTATACCGACATGGAGACATTATGTATGACGATCGGGGCACGATCGACTGTTTCAAGTGCCGATGTAAAAGCGGTATTGGACAACCTTAACTTTGTCCTCGACATGGAACTGCGTGCCGGACGTATCGTGCAGTTGGGCGAGTTCGGAAACTTCCGCCTGTCTCTTTCCAGCAAGGGCGCCAACGACAAGAAGTCGTTTACCCAGGCAGATGTAAAAGGGGCGCGTGTGATCTTCACCCCCGGCGCATCATTACGCAACACCAAAAGGCTGGTCGCCTTCACTTCGACTGAAAAGAAAGAAGCGGAAAACGGCGGAAATCCCGGAGGAGGCGAGGACGACAGACCGGTAATCGAGTAAATTATTATTGTTAATTATTAATTATTTCGTACCTTTGTACACGAATGAAACCGACAACCTATTCAATGAAAGAGCTGAGTGCGATGTATTTCCCGCACAGCAGCATCCGCAGCGCAGGCGTTCAACTGAAACGCTGGTTCGTGTACAACAAACCTCTCATGCAGGCCCTCACCGATGCGGGCTATTACAACGGACAAAAGATTTTAACTCCTAAACAAGTGACGCTCGTTTTTGACTATCTGGGCGAACCTTGACCTTCCCGAGTGAAGAAACAAAGTGTACAATTATGGATTGCCGTGCTGCTGACCGCAGCCGGTATCCTTCTTTTATTTTTCGGCTTCCGGACGGCGCCGTTGGGTGAGATACACAACAGCGTGCTGGTGGCTTTCGGCGAGACCGCGACATTTGCCGGTGCACTGTTCGGAGTCGATTATAAATACAAACAAAATCAATGAACCTTAGTAGAAATTTTACTTTACAAGAACTCACATACAGCCGCACCGCAGTCGAACACGGGCTTGAAAACGTTCCTGGCCCGCTGGCTTTCCAGTCGTTAAGAAACCTCACAACGTATCTGCTTCAACCGCTTCGCGATCGCTACGGCAATGCCATCGCCATCACCAGCGGCTACCGCAACGAAACGGTCAACCTGTTGGCCGGCGGAGTCAAAAACTCGCAACATACGAAAGGAGAGGCGGCCGATTGTTATATCGCAGAAGGCCCGCTGAAATTGCTGGATATCCTGAAAGCTTCCGGCCTCGATTTCGACCAGGCAATCGTTTACCGCCGGAAAAAGTTCCTGCATCTTTCTTACCGGGAAGGGTTTAACCGCAGGCAAATGATTTACAAATAAATAAGGCCCGCTTCCACAAGTGGGCTTTTTTTACATAAACTATTTAATTATCCCATGAAATTCAGCCTATTCTTTTTCATCATCCTGTTTTTTGCAAACTGTTCGACCGGCAAACAAACCAATTCATCCCGGCAACAAACCGATAGTTTACGGCAAACCAGCCGGTTATCTGTCCGGACAACTAAAATCCCTGAAAGCCGTGCCCGCTTAACGATCCCTGTCGGCAGGCTGAAAGAACTGCCTTCCGGAGCCGCTTTTGTACAGAAAAGCGGGCAGGCAACCGCTGAAATCCGCTTCCTGCACGACACATTGTTTGTCTACGCCACCTGCGACAGCCTGCAAGCCCTGGTTTATCAATACGAAGAACAAAATGAACAACTGCATGCCCGGCTGGAACACAGCCAAACCAAAAAATCCCAAAGTCCGCGTATCGGTTTCTGGATCTTCGGCATCCTCTTCCTTATTTCTTTTTTCTTCGGATGGAGACGGGGCAAAGCTTTTTAAGAAGGATTTATCTCCTGCCAGCGTAAATTTCAATAAAATTAGGGCATAATCGACAAATAGTTTGTAGTTTTGTACTTCATAGTTGATCATAAATAATTCGTATATGTCAGACAGTATTGTAATTATTCCTACTTACAACGAGAAAGAGAATGTTGAGAATATTATCCGTGCGGTGTTTGGGTTGGAAAAAGAGTTTCATATTTTGATTATAGATGATGGTTCTCCCGACGGTACGGCGGATATCGTGAAGTGTTTGCAGAAAGAATTTCCCGAACGTCTTTTTATGGTGGAAAGACAAGGTAAGCTGGGATTGGGTACTGCTTACATCTGTGGCTTTAAATGGGCGATCGAACATAAATACGACTTTGTATTCGAGATGGACGCCGACTTCAGCCATAATCCGAACGACCTTCCTAAATTATATGCCGCCTGCACGGAGCAGGGGGGCGATGTGGCCATCGGTTCGCGTTACAGCAATGGCGTGAATGTGGTGAACTGGCCGCTGGGACGTGTACTGATGTCGTACTACGCATCCGTCTATGTCCGCCTGGTTACCGGTATGAAGATACAGGACACGACGGCCGGTTTTAAATGTTACCGCCGCGAAGTGCTCGAAACGATCGACCTCGACCATATACATTTCAAAGGATATGCTTTCCAGATCGAGATGAAGTTCACTGCTTATAAGTGTGGTTTCAAACTGATGGAAGTGCCTATCATCTTTATCAACCGTGTGCTGGGGACTTCGAAGATGAACTCTTCTATCTTCGGCGAAGCCCTGTTCGGCGTATTGAAACTGAAGTGGTGGAGTCTCTTCCGTAAGTATCCGCAGAAGAAGTAAAAGGAGGGAAAACTTCCCCATTAAATTTAATACTTATGAAATACCTTATAAATAGACTGCTACTATCAGCCTTATTATTGGTGTCTACCGGCGCGTTTTCGCAAACACCTGCCGATGAGCTGGAACAGATCCGGCAAAACTATATCCAGTCGCTGGTGAGTTCCAACGACGACTCCGATCTGCTGAACCGCATACTGGCCGGTATTCCGCCCGAAACGGAAATGTCGGATCAGATGGTGGTGGAGCTGCATCAGCGGTATCCATTCAATATAGACGGTATCAAAGCCTATATGGAGAATATCGGTGAGGACGGCGCATGGCCGGATATCAATTATGCCGACACGAAACGTTCCGGCTGGGATGCCAAGAAGCATGCCGACCGGGTGTTGGAACTGGCGAAACTCTATCATGCCGAAGGCCCTTCCTGCACGTGGTCGCCCCGTTTCTCGACGGTTATTCATCAGGCTCTCGGCTATTGGTTTCGCACGAAGCCGGTCTGCAAGAACTGGTGGTATAACGAGATCGGCATTCCCAAAACGTTCGGCCCAGCTTTTATCCTGCTTCGTACGCAGATGACACCTGACGAGCTGAAAGAGGCGGTGAAGGTGATGGATAACGCCCGCTTCGGCATGACGGGACAGAATAAGGTATGGCTGGCCGGAAATGTACTGATGAAAGGACTGTTGCTGGACGATTACGCGCTGGTGAAGGCTGCCCGCGACACGATCGTTTCTGAAATAACGACCGGACGACCGGAAGGGATCAAGAGCGACTGGAGTTTCCACCAGCACGGGCCGCAACAGCAGTTCGGCAACTACGGACTGGCTTATCTCTCGGAAATGAGTTTCTATTCGGGACTGTTTGCCGGAACCTCGTTTGCCCTGAGCGCCGAACAACAAGCTATTCTGAATAACCTGCTGACGGAAGGTTACCGCTGGATCATCTGGCGGGGGTATATGGATGTGAATGCGCTCGACCGCCAACTGTTCCATAACGCACCTATCCATAAGGCACTTGCCATCGGTAACGCGGCCAACTCGCTCCGCAAAGGAAGTTCCCCGGCCGATGCCGCGAAGATACAGGCTTTGCTGGATGATAATTTCCCACCGCAACAGCCGGCAGGTACTGCTAATACCGGGCAGAAGCATTTCTGGGACTCGGATCAGACGATACACCGCGCCCCGAAATGGATGGCTTCGGTCAAGATGGCTTCCGAACGGGTGATCGGCACAGAGTTGGTCAATGAAGATAATCTGAAAGGGTTTTATATGGGCGACGGGGCTACGTATATCTATCGTAACGGGGATGAATATCTGAATGTGTTCCCGTTCTGGGATTGGCGTAAGATACCGGGTGTTACTTCTTACGAAAGCGATGCCCCGGTGCCTTCTCCGCGTAGCTATGGTGCACATACCCGTAATGAAACGGCCTTTGTCGGCGGTGTGACCGATGGCCATACAGGCATGACGGCAATGGTATTGAACCGCGACGGACTGAATGCCCGCAAGTCGTGGGTTATGACGGATGAGTTTATTTTGTGTCTGGGCGCCGGTATCCGGTCGGACAGCACGTTAAGCATAACGACATCCATCGATCAGCGGAAGAAGCGGGGAGCGTTGTCTTACTTCGACAACGGTCGCTGGAATCCGGTGGACGGCCGGTTTACTTCTACCGGAAAAGCCTTGCGTTTCTTCCACGACAGCACCGGTTATATCCTGATGCAGCCGCAGAACAGTGTGGCGATCTCCGAAAAACGTTCCGGGAGCTGGTCTGACTTTATGGGTTCCTATACGCCGCAGACGGTGGAAGGGGAGGTTGTTTCCTTGTATATCCGTCATCCGAAGGATGTTCCGGGCTCTTATCAGTATCTTATTCTTCCGGCTTCGTCAGCCGGGCGCACGGCTTCTTTCCGTACGGAGGATATTCGCGTACTTCGTAACGATGAAGCCATGCAGGCCGTTGCAATAAATACCTGTTATTATATTACCGCCTATCAGGAAGGAGCGATCCGCCTGGCCGCTGACCTGGCATTGGAGATAAAGACACCGGGTATTTACAGGGTGGAAGAAAGGGCAGGCAATGTCCGTATCCATGCCGCCGATCCGACCCATACACAGTCTTCTTTATCCCTAAAGATCAACGATTACGATCTGAAGATCATGCAACCGGCCGACCAGGTGCCCGGACAGACCATCTCCGTCACTCCAATAATAACTGCGCCGTAGGTCAAATAGGTTGTTTGCCAATATCAGAATTGAAATATATATTGTCAATATTATAAGCTTTTAAAAGGAATATAGTTTGTATTTTTGTACGTATAGATACTTATGTGAGTTTTTGCTAACAGCTAAACTGATGTATTATGAAGAAAATAACACACTTATTCTTTTTATGCCTTCTTGCTTGCGCCAGCCAGGGGCTTTTCTCTTGTAGTAAGACGGATCGGTCGGCTTCCTTTGCCCGGATCGAGGAGGGTTTTCGCTCTATTCCCGATAGTGTGCAGATCGGTGTTTACTGGTACTGGATTTCCGATAACTTATCGAAAGAAGGGGTCGAGCGTGACCTGGAAGCGATGAAAGTGGCCGGTATCAACCGTGCCTTTATCGGGAACATCGGGATCGATGGTATTCCTTATGGCGATAATAAACTGTTGAGTCCCGAATGGTGGGAGGTGCTGCATGCGGCCTTGAAGAAAGCTACGGAACTGAATATCGAGATCGGTATATTCAATAGTCCGGGATGGAGCCAGTCCGGCGGCCCGTGGGTGAAGAGCACGCAGGCCATGCGTTATCTGACCTCTGCCGACACGGTCGTTTCGGGGCCAAAGTATATGCAACTTACTTTGCCTTCCGTTGGCAAAGAGGAGCAGGAAGTCTGTGTGATCGCCTATCCGGCATCCGCCGAACCCACCGTGGAGAAAAGCTGGCCTGTAAGGAAGAAGTCCGGGCAGGCCTCTTCGACTGTCTTGTTCTTCAATAAGAAAGAAACAATCCGCTCCCTGCTTTTCCGGGTGAAGACTCCTTTTAAAACGGCTGCCAAGTTATGGGCGAAAAAAGGAGGGCAGGAAGAACTGGTCAGGGAGTTTACGATCGACCGGAGTAATCCGGCTCTCAATGTCGGCTTCGATCCTTATGCACCTGTCGTTATTTCCCTTCCGGAAGTTACCGCTTCGCAGTTCCGCCTGGAAATGTCGGACGAAGGGGGAGCCGATGGCGAGGTGACGCTTTCTTCTTCCCCGATGGTGGAGCGCTATCCGGAAAAGTCGTTGGCGAAGATGTTCCAGACTCCGTTGCCTATGTGGGACGATTATCTTTGGAAGGAACAGCCGGCTGTCAGTGATGCTTCTTTGCTGGTTTCTCCGGAGAAGGTCAAAGACGTGACTGTTTTCGCACAGCATGGCGTGTTGAACTGGGAAGTTCCGGCAGGCGACTGGGTAATCCGGCGGATGGTTATGCTTCCGACGGGTGTGACGAACTCGCCGGCGGCTCCCGAAGCAACAGGGCCGGAGATCGATAAGATGAGCCGCAAACACGTCGCTTTCCATTTCGACGCCTTTATCGGCGAGATCCTGAAACGCATCCCGGAAGCCGACCGGAAAACATTCAAGGTCGTGGTGCAGGACAGCTATGAAACCGGCGGGCAGAACTGGACGGACGATATGGCCGATGTTTTCAAAGAGCGTTACGGGTACGATCCTGTTCCGTATCTTCCGGTGTTGAATGGTGTTGTGGTCGGCAGTCCCGATCTCTCGGATCGTTTCCTCTGGGACTTGCGGCGTCTGGTGGCCGACCGTGTTTCCTACGATTATGTGGGTGGCTTGCGGGATGTCTGCCATCAATACGGGCTGACTACCTGGCTGGAGAATTACGGTCATTGGGGGTTCCCGGGTGAGTTCCTGCAATATGGCGGCCAGTCCGACGAGATAGCCGGAGAGTTCTGGAGCGAAGGTTCGCTGGGTGACATCGAGAACCGGGCGGCTTCTTCCTGCGGACATATCTACGGGAAGAAACGTATCTGGGCTGAATCCTTCACCAGCGGAGGGCCTGCGTTCAGCCGCTATCCCAATCTGATGAAGCAGCGCGGGGATCGTTTCTTTACGGAAGGGATAAACAGCACGTTATTGCATGTGTATATCCATCAGCCGTTTGAAGACCGCGAGCCGGGAATGGATGCCTGGTTCGGGAATGAGTTTAACCGGAAGAATACCTGGTTCAGCCAGATGGATGTTTTTACCAACTATCTGAAACGTTGTAACTTCCTGTTGCAACAAGGGGATTATGTGGCGGATGTAGCCTATTTTATTGGTGAGGATGCTCCCAAGATGACAGGCATTTGTACACCGGCACTTCCTGCGGGCTATTCTTTCGATTATATCAATGCGGAAGTGTTATTGGAACGTGCCACCGTGAAAGACGGCAGGATCGTCTTGCCGGGCGGCATGAAATACCGCCTGCTTGTTTTGCCGCAATTGAAGACGATGCGCCCCGAAGTCTTGCGGAAACTGAAAGACTTGCTGCACGCCGGAGCTTGTATCGTTGGCCCGGCACCTGAATATTCCCCGAGCCTGAGCAATTATCCGGCAGCCGATCAGGAAGTGAAGGCTTTGGCTACCGAGCTTTGGGGAGATAAGAAGGAACCTATGAAGAAAATAGGGAAAGGACGTTTGTACGCATCGACGGACAATTTGCAGCCGGTGCTGGATGCCCTGAATATAAAGCCTGATATGCGTGTCGACTCCGGTGCTCCGGTGCTGTTTATTCACCGGGCGACGCATGAAGGGGATATTTATTTTATCTCCAACCAAAGTGGCGAAGCGGTAGAGATCAATCCGGCATTCCGCGTATCCGGTAAATTACCGGAGTTGTGGAACCCGTTGACGGCGGAGATCCGTTATCTTCCGGAGTTCGCTTATTCCGATGAGTCGACCACTGTCCCGTTGCGTCTGGAAGGATATGAAAGTTCATTCCTTATATTCCGTAAAAAAGGCTCCCCGAAGAAAACGGCTGCCCGGAATTATCCGCATAAAGAAGTGCTGGCAACGGTCGCTTCTCCCTGGCAGGTCGCTTTTGAAAAAGGGAAAAGAGGGCCGTCGGAAACAGTTACTTTTCCGGAACTGAAGGACTGGACGACCTCTGCGGATGCGTCGATCCGCTATTTCTCCGGAAAAGCAGTCTACACCAACCGGATCACATTGCCCGAATTACCTCAGAAGCCGCTTTATCTGGATTTGGGAAAGGTGATGGTGATGGCCAAAGTAAAGGTGAACGGACACTATGCAGGCGGCGTATGGACAATGCCTTATCGCTTGCCGGTCGGGGAATACCTGGTGGAAGGGGAGAACCTGATCGAAGTGGAAGTGGTGAACAACTGGATGAACCGTTTGATAGGCGACAGCCTGTTGCCGGAGCAGGAGCGCGGCACATGGACAAACGTGAATCCCTGGAAATCCGATTCGCCGTTGCAATCGTCCGGTTTGATCGGCCCGGTAGAAATTCAGGCCTATTCTTATGAATAACCGCCCGCGCTTGTGTTGTTTTTGAATAGAATCATGTACATTTGTGACAAATAAACACAAAGCATATGAATAAAATTCTGATAAAAAACGCTTGCATCATTAACGAGGGACGTATGTTTAAGGGATCAGTCCTTATTAATGGTGATAAAATAGCCGAAGTATTTGAAGGTGCTGTTCCGGCAACAACCGATAATGTAAAGGTAATTGACGCCGAAGGTAAATTCTTATTGCCGGGCGCCATCGACGATCAGGTGCATTTCCGTGAACCGGGTCTGACCCATAAAGGAGACATCGCCAGCGAAAGCCGTGCAGCTGTAGCCGGCGGTATAACGACTTTTATGGATATGCCGAACACCAAGCCGCAGACGACCACGATCGCCGACCTGCAATGGAAACTGCAACGGGGGGCGGAAACGTCTGCCGCCAACTATTCTTTCTTCTTCGGAGGGACGAACGATAATATGGATGAGATCCGCAAACTGGATCGCAGCCGTGTGCCGGGGTTGAAGCTCTTTCTCGGCTCTTCTACCGGAAATATGCTGGTTGACAAGAAAGACAGCCTCGAACGTATCTTCGGTGAAGCGGATATGCTGATCGCGATCCATGCGGAAAAGGAGGAAGTGATCAAACGCAACCTGGCTTATTATACGGGATTGTATGGCGAGGATCTCGATATTTCTTATCATAGCAAGATCAGGAGTGAGGAGGCTTGTTATGCCTCTTCTTCGGAAGCAGTGGAATTGGCTACGCGCCTGAACTCGCGCCTGCATATTCTCCATCTGTCCACAGCCAAAGAGCTTTCTTTGCTGAGTAACGCGATCCCTTTGAGCGAAAAGAAAATTACAGGGGAAGTATGCGTGCATCATCTCTGGTTCCACGACGGCGACTATGCCAAATATGGCAACCGTATCAAATGGAACCCTTCTATTAAGACGTTGGAAGACCGCATTGCCTTACGCGAGGCAGTTAAAAACAATACGATCGATATTGTGGCGACCGACCATGCTCCGCATCTCTTGTCGGAGAAGGAGGGAAGTTGCCTGAAAGCAGCTTCGGGCGGCCCGTTGGTACAGCATTCGCTGGTGGCTATGCTCGAACTGGTGGCCGAAGGTTGCTTTACGTATGAAAAGGTGGTGGAAAAGATGGCGCATATGCCGGCCGACCTGTTCCATATCGACCGTCGCGGATATATCCGTCCGGGCTATTATGCCGACCTCGTGCTGGTCGATCCCGATAAGAGCTGGACTGTGGCACCGGAAAACATCCTGTATAAATGCGGTTGGGCTCCTTTCGAAGGAACGACTTTCCATCACAGCGTCAGCCAGACGTTTGTCAACGGAGAACTGGTTTATGACAATGGCACCATCGATGATACCGTTCGGGGAATGGAAGTGCGGTATCTTTGATCTTAGCGCATGAATAATGTATATGAAGAGCGGCTGGGTACGGATCGTATGCTGCCGCTCGTTTTTAAAATGGCGCTTCCGGCAGTCGTTGCCCAGTTGGTCAATCTGCTTTATAATATTGTGGATCGTATTTATATCGGTCATATTCCCGGAATAGGCACGCTGGCGCTGGCGGGTATCGGTGTGGCTGGCTCTATTATTATCCTGATCTCCGCTTTTTCCGCTATTGTGGCCGGAGGAGGTGCGCCGCTTGCCGCTATTGCGTTGGGGCAAGGCAACCGCCAACATGCCGGGAGGATACTTGGAAACGGGTTTGTATTGCTCCTGTTATTCACTGTCCTGACCTCTGCGCTGGCGTATATCTTTATGAAGCCGATATTGTTGTTTACCGGTGCTTCCGAACAAACGCTCGGTTATGCGACGGATTATCTTTCGATCTATCTTATCGGAACGTTGTTCGTGGAGGTGTCGGTCGGTCTGAATACCTTTATCAATACGCAGGGGCGTCCGGGCATAGCAATGTGGTCGGTAGTGATCGGTGCGGTACTCAATATCCTGCTCGATCCGCTTTTCATTTTTGTTTTCGATATGGGTGTGAAAGGGGCTGCACTTGCCACGATTATTTCACAGGCGGCTACTGCTCTCTGGGTATTGTTGTTTCTTACTTCCTCCCGTGCTTCCTTACGGCTTGAAACCCGGTATATGAAACCGGACAGGAAAGTGATCGGTGCCATACTGGCGTTGGGTGCTTCGCCTTTTATAATGGCCAGTACCGAGAGCCTGGTCGGTTTTGTCCTGAACGGGACGTTGAAGACATTCGGGGATATTTATGTAAGCGCATTGACTGTGATGCAGAGTGCGATGCTCTTTGTTAGTGTTCCGCTCACCGGATTTGCTTTGGGATTTGTTCCTATCGTGAGTTATAATTATGGACATGGCAACCGGGAACGGGTGAAGGAATGTTTCAAGATCGCTATGACTGTTATGTTCCTGTTTAATTTCGCTTTGATGATGTTTATGATCTTGTTCCCGTCGGTTATTGCTTCGGCTTTTACGGCAGACGAAGAACTTATCGGAACGGTGAAGGAAGTGATGCCTGTCTTTTTAGCGGGAATGACTATTTTCGGTTTGCAACGTGCCTGTCAGAATATGTTTGTGGCTCTTGGTCAGGCAAAGATCTCCATTTTTATAGCCTTGCTTCGGAAAGTACTTTTGCTTATTCCGCTTGCGCTTATCTTGCCGCGTTTCATGGGAATGATCGGTGTCTATTCGGCAGAAGCCATTTCCGATGCAACCGCAGCTATTTGTTGCACGATTATTTTTGCCATCCAGTTCCCGAAGATATTGAATAAGATGACTGTATAGTAAATTACTGTTTTAAATATAGTGTTGTTGGTAAGGGCGGTTCGCGAACCGCCCTTACAGGTGCAGCATACAGAACCGATCAGGGAATATCGATCAGTTTATGTGTCTGCAAGCTGAGTTGCCATTCCGGATGCTGGAGGATGTATTCTACAATCTCGGGAGTATTCCGGCAGGAGCAAGGCTGTATATAATGATGCTTAGCCGGTAGATTGATATAAGAGGACAAATCCTGTCCGAGGTAAACCACTTTCACTTCATCCATCCGGTCGATGCAGATAGGCGCACCTTCCTTCGGCGAGCAAGTCACCCAGTCGATATTTGCCGGCAACTTGCGCGTGCCGTTCGTCTCTATACATATATATTTGCCTTCTTTGTGGAGCAGGTCGATAAATTCTTCATCGATCCATAAAGCAGGTTCGCCACCGGTCAGTACGACCAGGTTGGAAGGATAGGCGGAAATCGTCCTGATGATCTCTTCATCCGACATCAATGTTCCTTCCTCATGTTCTGTATCGCAGAAACTACATTTCAGGTTACACCCTGAAAAACGGATAAAGACAGCCGCCTTTCCCGTATGATAGCCTTCCCCCTGAAGGCTATAAAAAATCTGATTAATCTTTCTCATAGATCGCTGTGTTTGATTCTGATTCATTTACTTCTACTTTATAACAGGTGGGTATTTGGTCACAAATCCACCGGGCCATGTTCTCTGCTGTCGGGTTGAAGGGGAGAACTTCGTTTAAGTTCTGATGATCGAGTTTGCTCTTGATTAAGTTCTTGATATGGCTGAAATCGATCACCATACCATCGGCGTTTAGTTCCTTCGAGCGACAATAAACTGTGATAATCCAGTTGTGACCATGCAGGTTCTCACATTTGCTGGGATAGGAGAGCTTCAGGCTATGTGCGGCTGAAACTTCCATTCGCTTAACTACGGTATACATGCAAAAAAAGATAATTTAAACGTTTATACTCTGTACCTGATGTCACCTTGATACGGGTGCAAAAATACACAAAATACACATGCGATTATCAGCTCCCGGCCTATCATATATATTAAAAAAACATTTGTATATTTGCAAGTATTAGAAGGTTAGCCCCATTTCTCCGGAAGAAGGAAAAAAGATATAAAGTAGCAATAAGTAAAATAACCAGCGTTATTTTGCTTGTTATTTCACAGAAAATGTGTGCTTTTGCCTTGGCAAACCAATTTTTAAGCTACGGGAGCAAATGTTAAAAAATAGAAGAAGCTGCAAATAAGTTTCGATAATTTTAAAAATGTGTTTTATAATATCTTTTTTTATTTGCGCAGTAACATAAAATCCCGCATCTTTGCATCCAGATAACCTAAACAATCTTTTTGCCTTAAAGACTAATACCTATTAAAAACCTATAAAGAGGGCCTTTGAGAAAAGGCCCTCTTTATGATTTTCAGACCTTTAGTAACCTGTTTCTTCAATCTTCGACGATATTTTTCCTATTGCTTCATTCAGTTTTTCTTCCGGTGGAATGACATTAAAGTCTCCCCAAAACTTCTCATCATAGCTAAATTTTGTTTCAGAAAAGACGGTTCGGGTAGATAATGTTTCTTTTCGTGTAAAACGGTTAACATTAACAGTGTCCGTTTTACATATAACCATTTCGAACCAGACATGAAGCGGGGAACTGCCGAATAACTGCCTTTTTTGTTTCACTTTAAAATGCAGGTCGCCCCTTACATGATTGATATAATAAGTGCCGTTCCACGGTTTGTAGGTGACGGTGTAAATTACTTTTTGCGGCGTGATTTTCAAGTTACGGCTTTTCTTCTCGACCAGCATGCCGGCGGCTTCTTTAACGTATTTGGGATGCAGTTCGAACTCCGCGCGAAGCAAGGCACTGTTCTCGGAGTCGATATATAAGTTTCCCTTATAAAGCGGAGTCGTGATAAAGTTGCGTTGCTCGAAAGAGATCACGTTTGCCATCCGGTTGTCGATGACGGTGATGTCGGAATGGGCAAAGACATAAGGGTAATTTACCTCGCTTTCAGGCATCAGGAAGTCCGGCATATTCTTTATGATATCCAATGTAATACTGGCATTGAGCCCCGATTTCATCTTAGCGACAACGGTGTCTTTTTCCTGGTTGCTGGTGATGCGGCGCATTTTTAACAATTTCACCTGGTCGACCGTGTTCTGGTTATTATAGGCCGTTTTATAAATTTTAAAAATGCCTTCCGTCAGGCTGACGAACTTATTTTTCCGTTCGATCCCTTCCCGGTAGAAAGAGGTCATGTAGACCGGTTCCTGTGAGTAATTCTGTTTCTTTTTGTCCTGCATTTCGCGCAATAAACGCAACGGGTTTGCGATGCGGACGACAACTTCCTGCAAGGAGATCACTTTGGGCTCCAGTGTAAGCATGCTGTAACGCTCCGCCAGCAACTCGCCGGACATTTCAAGCGGCTGATAACCCAGGTGAGAAAAGCAGATTTGTGACTGACGCAAGGAGTCCGGCAGACGGAGCCTGAATTCTCCCCCTTGGTTTGTAATGCTTCCTATCGCTTCCGCACTGATACCGACGGTAGCAAATGGAATAGGCTCATTGCTGTATTTGTCGCGCAAAATACCTTCGAGCGTGAAGTAACGGATGCTGTCGGGAAGAACCGGTTCGACCTTTAGCGGGGGCGCTTCTACCGGTGGTGAGATCAGTATATGGTTTCCGATCACCCGGAGACCGAGTTGTTTATTCCCTGTGATCAGCTGGATCGCTTCCCTGACGGTATATTTACCGCCCGGAATTTTAACGACCTGCTCATTGTCGATAATTTTACTATCGTAGATAAAAAGGTAGCCGGAACGTTCGGACACTTCCCCCAACAGGTGATACACCGTCTCCTTGTTTTTGGAAAGATGGATGACACGGTCGAGAATATCGTTATCATCCGCCTGCAAAGGAACTGCTACGGTCAGCAGTAGTCCGATGAGGAAGTAGAGTATGCGATATGTGACGGTCTGTTTCACCTCGGGTTGTTTTTATCCTGTTAGTTCTCATGCAACGTAAGCACATTCTTATCACGTGTATATTTCAGGTTCAGGGCACCGCAAATCAGTTCGGCAATACTTTCCGGCGAATTGTTGAAGAAAGTAACGGTCAGCTTCCGGTCTTCCAGGGCAGGGACGGTCTGCAAACGTATATCTTCCGTGTTGAGGTTGATGATACGCAGGATGTCGGCCAGCCGTTCGTCTTTAAAATGTATCTGCCGGGTGTATTCCGAGAATTGTTCCGGATGCCTGGTCTGGTTTACGTGAAGTTTACGGGAAGCGAGAGTTGCTGTCTCTCCGGCTTTGACATAAACGTCCTGTCCATTCTTTTTCAGGGTCACTTTCACCATTCCCCGCTGTACGGACAACTCGAAAGGCCGGCTTCCGTCGCTTTTCACATTAAAGGCCGTGCCCAGTACTTCGATACGTGTCTCTTCCGTTTCGATCAGGAAAGGCCGCGTGCGGTTTCCGGTGACATCGAAAAGCGCATTGCCCTGCAAGGAAACTTCCCTCTTGTCCGGCTGGAAATGTTCCGGATAATGGATGGCTGCGTTTCCGGCCAGATAGACGATGGAACCGTCTTCAAGCGTGGTGGCCAGCGTTGTCGTTTCCATATTCTGCCGGGTAAGCAGGTTCCGGTCGATTTCCTTTTCTGTTTGATTGAAATAGTTGATGGAGAAATATGTACAAAGTAATATGACAGCAGCAGCTGCTGTCCATTTGAATGCAGTCAGACGAAGCGATGGACGAGCTGTCTCCGCTTGGGTGATCAAACCATCCTTCTCCAGGCGGTTGTAAAGTGTTGTCCATGCCTGGTCCGTTTTTCTGTTGTCCTTTTCTTTCCGAGTCATACTGTTTGTGTATAATTCTCAATTTCTTTTCTGAGCGTTTGAAGTGCCTTTGTCATTTCGGCTTCCACTGTTTTGACCGAGAGGGAGAGGATAGAGGCTATCTCTGCATATTTCTTTCCTTCAAAGCGATGCATCCGGAAGATGCGGAGCCGGCGTTCCGGCAGCTTTTTGAGCGTCTTGTCGATCAGTGTTTCCAGTTCCTTGTATTCCAGTTGATCCTGCGGATCGGAAGGTTTGCCATCGGGGTTACCCGCTAAGACGGTTTCCCTGTACCGGTTGCGCACCTCCAGGTGTTCGCAGTATTGGAGAGCCTGGTTGCGTACCGCCCCGTACAGGTAACTTTTGATGGAGCGGAACACCTGTAGCTTCTCCTTTTCTTTCCAGAATACGTAAAACAACTCTTGCACGATCTCTTCGGCCACATCCCTGTTTCCGGTGATCCCTGCGGCATACAGGCAAAGAGGGGAGTAATAGAGCCGGAAGATGCCTTCGAACGCCTTGACGTTCCCCTCTTTAATCTTAGTTAATACGAATAAGTCGTTTATCATGCCGCGGATCTTTCTGTTTAGAGTCCTTCAAATGTACGAAAAGATATTGAGATTTATTTCTGTTGCTTTTTTAATTTGTTTACTGCGCTGTCCAGCGATTCCGTAGGTTCGATGATATTGTAAGCGCCCCAGAAATCTTCATCCATAAAGTTTTCCACCTTGTCGGACAATGATTGTGACTCCTTGAATGCCATCTTGTACGGAATACCGCCAACATTATCCTCTTTGCCATCCGTCACGACCATTTCCGAAATAATGGTGTAATTGGTTGAGAACAGTTTGCGTTTCCAGTCACATTTAAATCGTACCCCGTTGCGTATGTAGTTCAGATAAGTTACGCCGTTCCTTTCCTTGTAAGTCACCAGGTAAGCCACTTCGAGCGGGCGGAAACGTAATCCGAACGGTTTCTTTTTGAGAATGGCCTGCGTCGCTTTGTTGCGGTCGTCCATGCTCAGGTTGAATTCTGCACGGGTAAATGAGAGTCGTTCCTTGTCTATGTACAGTTTTCCGTAATACAGGGCATACGGCATGATCACCTGTGGCTGGAAACTGATCACATATTGCGGACGGTTATCGATATTGGTCGATTCTTCCATCTTGAACGTATAATAAGGAAGACATTCTAGATCGAGCAATACATCCGGGTTCTTTACTATATCGACATAGACCGACATCGTAGGGCCGCCGAGAAGCTTCACGGCAAGCGTGTCGCTTTTCTTCTGGCTCAACAGTTTGCGACCTTTGTATATCTGCACCCGGTCGCGATCGGCCGACTCGTTATACGGAGTCTTGTAAATATCGATCACCGCTTCGGATATATTGATGTATCTTTTCCCTTTTTGTGCTGTTTCGCGATAGAAACCTGTCAGCATATTCGCTTTTTTACTGTAATTTGCCGGGATCTTTCTGACCGCTTCTTCTACGATAAGCCGTGGTTCGCGGGCATGGATGATGATCTCGTCGAGCATATTCTCGTAAGGAGTCATCCAGACGGTCAGGTCTGAAATATCACCCCCGTTGAGCGTCACTTTGTTATTATAGTATCCGATATGCGATACTTCTACCGCTTTCACATGAGAGGCATCCTTGATCTTGAAAGAGAATTCCCCTTCCTCGTTCGTGATGGTTCCTGAAGTGCTGCCCGGAATGGAGATATTTACATATTCCAGTCGTTTTTTATTTTGCTTGTCTTTAACGACTCCGCTAACGGTGATGTAGTCTGCGTTCTCATCGTCACGCTCTAACACCTGTGCCTGAAGCGGACTCATTCCTGCTACCAATAGCATGATCAGCAAAAACCGGATGGATTGTCTATACTGCGTTTTCATCTCTGTATTGTTTTAAAGGTGAATATTACTCGTTTGTATTAATAAGATCGTTCAGGAAATAAATACCCTATGGAAAAAGGAAACTATTTTGATAAATCTTTCTATATTTGTGAAGGACAGGACGATAAGCACACATATATAATTCTATATCCTATGAAAACCAAACGTATTAATCGAAGAGCTTTTTTCAGGCTTTCGGCCACTGCGGGAGCCGGTGCCCTGCTTATGCCGGGTGTCGCTGCAACCCGTACCGGCCAGTTGCCCGGTAATGAGAATGAAATCCCTGTCCGTACGCTTGGCCGAACGGGGGTAAAACTTCCGATCCTGAGTATGGGAGTGATGCGTGCCGATAATCCGAACGTGGTAAGGGCCGCTTACAATTCCGGTATATTCCATTTCGATACGGCTCATGGCTACCAGAACGGAAAGAATGAAGAGATGCTGGGGAAATTCTTTACCGGCAAACCTCGCGACAGTTTCTTTATTGCAACAAAAGGGAAATTTGATTATCCCCTGAAAGAAGATTTTGAAGAGACGTATGGAAAGCTGATAGATCTGAGTCTGCAACGCTTGAACATGGATCATGTAGACCTGTTCTATACACATGCACTGGATAAGGTGGAGGAGGTGAAAGACGAACGTGTGATTGCCGTCTTGAAGAAGTTTAAGGAAGAGGGTAAAACCCGTTTCATCGGATTTTCTGCACATGCCGGTAAGCCGGAACTGCTGGATGCAGCTGTCGAAACCGGAATTTACGATGTGATCCTGCTGAGCTATAATTTTAAACTCTCCAATCTGAAAGAAACGGAAGAAGCCATTGCCCGTGCCGCTAAAGCCGGTATCGGCCTGGTTGCCATGAAGACCATGACCGGAGGAACCGAAGATGCGGCCGGTAAGAAGAAGATCAATGCAGAAGCCTGTCTGAAATGGGCCTGGAAGAATGAACATATAACGACCGCTATTCCCGGTTTTTCCAATTACGACGAACTGGAGGAATGTCTGGCGGCCGCTCGAAACCCGCAGCTGACTTCGGGCGAACAGGAATATCTGGCTTCTCTCTGCGGACAGGAAATGTTGTATTGCCAGCAATGCGGAAAGTGCCAAACGCAGTGTCCCGAACATCTTCCTATTCCTGATATCATGCGTGCCTACATGTATGCTTATGGCTATAAATATTCGAAGATGTCGAAAGAGACGCTGGCGGAGCTGAACCTTTCGCCGGATATCTGTACGAATTGCGATACCTGCCGGGTGACGTGTCCTTCCGGGTTCGACGTATCGGCAAAGATAGCCGCTATCACGCCGGTTATGCAGGTTCCGAATGAATTTCTGACTTAATAAATACCCGATATGAGATACATCAATTATTTGTTGCTTTTATTCCTTTTGCCCGTTTGTCCGCTGAAGGCACAAACGCCGGACGTACTGAAATCGTGGTTGCCGGCGGTTGCCGGTTGGACAATCTCGGATGAAGTGGAAGTGTTCAATCCCGACAACCTGTTTGACCGGATCAACGGTGCCGCCCCGCTTTTCATCGAAAATAATTTCAGGGAAATGACTTCGATGGAGTACAAGAAAGGAGCCGATTACATCACTATACAGGCCTATCGTCATGCAACCCCTGAGGATGCTTTCGGCATGTATTCCTCGGAACGCTCTTCGGATCTGGCTTTCCTTCCCATCGGGGGAGAAGCGCAGGGGGATAAGACCAACCTTTATTTCTTTGCCGGAAATATGTATCTGAAGATATGGAGCAACGTTTCCGGTGATGTGTCGGCTGAATTGCAGTCCATAGGAAAAGGGTTGGCGGAAAAGATCGATGCCAATGCCGCTTATCCGTTGGTAGTCCGTTTGTTTCCAGAAGAAGGAAAGATCCCTTATTCCGTCAGTTATATAACATCCAACTTTATCGGCCATGAATTCCTGCGTTCCGTTTACACGGCTAGGTATGAACGCGGCGGGCAGAGTTTCCAGTTATTTATATTGGATGGAGGCACTCCCGAAGGTGTAAAAGATGTATTGACCCAGTATATGGCTTTCACCAAGCAACCGCAGGAGGTACAGGAAGGTGAATTGCTGATTAAAGACCGTTATAACGGAGATATCCCGTCTCTCTGGAAAGGACGTTATCTGATCGGTATTTTTAATGAAAACGGGGATACGATAACCGGAGGGGATGAATTGTTGAACGAACTGGCCGGTAAACTTTAATTGATTTCAGCATGTCGAACTTTGATAAGGCAGACTTTATACAAGCTGTCTACCAAATGGTAAAAACCGTTCCGCGGGGTCGTGCCACCAGTTATGGCGCGATAGCCCGCTCGATCGGTTATCCGAATATGTCGCGGATGGTAGGAACTGTTTTAGGTAACTGCGACAGTGCGGAAACCGGCATCCCTGCCTACCGTGTCGTAAACAGCCAGGGCATCCTCTCCGGCAAAGATGCTTTCGGCACTCCAACGGAAATGCAGGAAAAGCTGGCGGAAGAAGGAGTGATGGTGGAGAATAACCGCATCAAAGACTGGAAGCGTGTGTTTTGGGATCCGATGAAGGAGATTGCCACAGACTAGCGTGAAGTATAGGGAAAATTAATTCAAATCTCCCTACTATTTATCGGAGAAGTAAGGACTTTCTATTACCAGGGTGTAGGGGATAGCACAACAGCCTGTACAGGATAATCCGCCAGGGTGTACAGGATAATCGATTACCCTGTACAGGGTAGGATTATTGGGTGCTGACTTAACATTTAGTTTGTCATATCTATCGTGCTACCGGCATAGTATGTATGTGTTAGTATTGGAAGTGTTACTTCCTATGGTGGGCTTATTCTCAGATAAAGAGTTTTTTTATTTTTAGCCTTCATGCCTTCATAGTGAGTCTTATAATGCTTATAATTAGTATTTTACAAATGAAGCCACCCGGTTGTACTGCCTTCATCGGATGAATGCACTTTGCCGGGCGGCTTCATTTGTAAGTATTTGTATATTAGCTGATAACCTGTCTTTATGAAGGCATGAAGGCTGATTTTACGAAAAACTTATTTCACGGTTACCTGCAACGGTTGTTTCACCTTCTGTGCAAATTCCTGTACATACTTGAACCATTCGGCAGAATTGCGGAAGCCCCATTTACTCCATCCGGCTCCGGTGTAATATGTATAATTGCTTCCCGGAGTGTAAGTCGTATAAGCCAACACATGACCATCGGCACCACGTTGCTTTTTCTCCTGGTCGGAGAAGTTTACCGCTTTGGCTTCACTGATCTTTTCGGGGAATACGGCTGCTACATAGATCTGTCCGTTTTCCGGGTCTTCCGGATCGGCATAAGCGATGTAACCGTTTGCCGCATCAGCCTGGTAATCATTGCTCGGTTCATGCAGAACGATACCTGTTACAAGCGGGGTCGATTCACTTAGGTTATCGAACGACAGAGTTACTTTGTTCAGTTGCGAACCTGCATCCAATGAAAGCAGGCGTGTTTCAATCACGGAAGCATCTTCTTTTACTTTAAGCGGGTTGTAGATCAGCTTCACAGTGAAACGCAGCGGGCCGTTATCCAGGATTTCATACTCCTTATAGCAGTACGGATAAACGATAGAGTCGTTAGCCAACAGGGCGGAAGTACCGGCACCCAATGTCGGGCCAACCTTGTAGTAATCCAGTCCGTTACCATGATCGATATGGTAGGAGATGGAGTTTGCCAATTCCTGTGCAGCCTTCTTGTCTGTCTTTCTCAATTCGGCGATTTTGGCTCTCGACTCCGGATTTAGCTCTGTCTTGTAACGCATGTCGACAACAGGTTCCGAGACGCACTTCACCCATATATCGTAGCCGAAAGCCTGTTCGCCGGTGGCTTGCAGAGCCGGGCCATAGGTACGGAAAGCGATACGGTCGTTTTCCCAGGCGATATCATCCACCCGTTCCGGATAGAATTTACCGCAGGCAACCGTTGCCGGCTCTTCCGGTGTTCCCGGTTTGATCTTATAAGTAACGCTGCTGTTTGCGTTCACATCAACGGGGAAAATAATTTTTTTGTCGTAGGTGATCTGATAAGGGATCTGTGTTCCGTTGTTGTCGGAGATAATGAAAGACTCGCCATTCAGTTTGGCTACTGCATCCATTGAAATCTCCGTAATCTCATTAGAGCGGGCGATAGCGGACGGGTTTGTCACAGTTACGTCCACGCTCTTTTCCTGCGTACAGGCAAAGGCGGTGGCAGCCAGAAATAAGGAAATAATCTTTTTCATACAAATTATATTGTTAGTTCATAAATATTTCGTCGTGAGTGTTCTCCATTTGAAACCGGCAGTAAAAGTATGAATATTCACTAAGTTTACAAAGCCCATTTGCAGTAAACAAACGTTTTTTTCTATTCGATCTATGTTCTTGTCATGCAGTATACGATTCTTTTTACCGTTTATATAGCATGATGTTGAAGCAGTGTTTACTTATTCTGATGTTGATGGGAGTTTCTCATATCCGGCTATATGCACAAAGTTGGAGTGAGAAGGACTCGGTATGGTTGTCGGGTGTTCTATCGGGAAAAGATACGATCCGTATCAACCCGGAGTTTCAGAAGGCGATCGATAGCGGTACATTTATCCACCTGGAGGACGAACCCGGACAGCAAATGCTGGAAGCCCCGACGGAGTTGCCTATCCTGAAAGACTTTTCCGAATATTTGCATGCCGATGCGGACACTGTACGCGATCGTCTGATATATAAATCGATGCCGCCCAGTGTGTACCGTTTGTATGTAATAAAGTTGGATACCTGTTTGCCGATAAACAAAGAAGCCTATACGCCGCCGCCCACACGTTTGATCGATAAAAAAGAAATACAAGTAGGAAAACTACCGGTGACAGCAGCTGTAGGAGGGAAGAACCTGTATTCGTCGGATGTGGTGAAAGACGGGCAGAAGCGGGGAACCGTAGGCGGATCGGTGAAACTCTATTTCTCCCTGGATGATATGCTGAAATGGGTTTTCTCCAAAAAAGAAAGAAATAAGCGGAAGAACCGTAAGCGGGATGATACGTGGCGTTATTATAATTCGATGCCCTGATAGCTGGTTTACGTTTCTAAAATAAAAAGACTTCCGCCGGTATGTGAACGAACCCGACGGAAGTCTGAACTTAAGTTATAGCTTTTCTTTATATTATATATCTATTCTTTTTTATTAAGTCTGTAACTAAGTGCCCCTGACGGGCATTTGTTGATCTGTGCGATCAATTCATCAGTGGTTGCATTTTCTATTTTTATCCAAGGTCTTTCCTTGGGATTGTATACCTGAGGTAATGTTTTTACACAAATACCTGCATGTTTACATAGTTCGGGTTGCCATATAATGGTCAGTTCTCCGTTTGAATATTCAATTTTCTTTCCCATATCTATAATCGCTTTATCTGATGTTTACTTTTTATCCCACGTTAATACCTTTCATGACGATGCGTCGCCAGTCCGGATGCTTTTTAATGTATCCGGCTACAAAGGGGCATAGTGGAACCAGTCGTAATTCCTGTCTTTCGATATCTTTCAGTACTTTTTCTACCAGTTGACTGCCTACACCCTTTCCTTCCAGTTGGACAGGAACTTCCGTGTGTGTGAGATAAATCTCTCCATTTTTTGATTTAATATACTCGATCTTCGGAACCAGTTTGCCAATATGAAATTCGTATTGGTGGTTCTCTGTGTTATCAATTAATTCGTAATCGTCCATTATCGTACTCTTTTATTAATGTTCTGTTATATTTCAAACATTTTACACAGAGGCTTTGTTTTGGATATTTTCTGTTTTCTTTTGTTGCTGCTCTGATAATGAAAGAAAACAGTAATTTGTATCTGATTGTAAGTGAGAATTTATTTATTCTTTCAATTTAATTCAAATACCGGCTTTTTTTGTTGAACTTTTATTGCGGAGAAGTGTTTTATAAGTATAAAACAAAGTCATTTTGTTTTCTGAGAAGGAAGAGTGTTGAATAATGGTATAAATGGCTAATATAGGAGTCAAATGGAACACTACCGTTTGATTTATTATTATTAGTTTTAAGTCAAATATCAAAAATGGAGTGTTATGAATAAGAATGACGTTGGCTCAAATGCCGGTAAGATCTGGCGTTTGCTTGCAGAGAGGGGCAACATGTCCATCAGGAAAATCGGAGAAATGACTCATTGTAAAGAGTCTGTTATTTTCCTTGCATTGGGTTGGTTAGCCCGGGAAAATAAAGTACGTTTCTGTAGCGATAATAACGGAATGATATCTGTAGAGGTCAATATTCCACTGACAGAGACGTATTATTAAAAGAAGAGGATTCATTTTAGAGGCGCAAACGGTAAAGGGATACAAAAATGATTGTAGCCCTTTTTGTTTGCGCTTCACTCTTCTACGGACGGTATTTACAGCAAGCCGGGAGCTTGTTGTAAACACTGTCGTCTGCTTTATACTTGTCGTTGTCGTGTCCGGCATTGGCAATAGCTTTGGCTACGGTATCGACGGATGTCTGCTTGGGGTTGAATTGCAAATGGATCATCTGGGCATCTTTGTCCCACATGGCCGAAGTGACTCCCTTTATGCCTTTGGCTGTACTTTCGATACGTTGTTTACACATATCGCAGGCTCCTTTCACACCGAACATGGCATGTTCGCTTTGTGCGTTTGTCGTGCCGTGCATCTGATGTCCTTCGTGTCCGGTCATAGGATGGGCGGCGTTTCCGTCGTTATTCATCATAGAAGGTTTTCCTTCCAGCTGGGCACTGGCATCTATGGAAAAGACGCCGTTCGTTACGATCTCTTCTCCGTCGGATAATCCTTTCAGTATGACATAAGCATTTCCTAAAGACGGCCCCAGTTCTACTTCCCGCATCTGGAAAGTGGGAGTGGAGATATCCGGTTGTTTGACATATACAATAGCTCGTTTGCCTGTCCAAAGCACTGCCGTCTGGGGAACGACAATCTGATCTTTATACCCTTTTAAAGGAGCGTCGACCAGGGCTGTTGCATACATCTCCGGCTTTAGTTCCATATTCGGGTTAGCAACTTCCACACGTACACGGGCTGTGCGGCTGGTTGCATTCACGATCGGATCGATAAATGCGATCCTGCCTTTATATGTTTTGCCGGGAAGAGCCTGCAAAGTGAATTCTACCGGATCACCTTTGCCCAGGAAAGGAAGGTCTACTTCGTATGCATCGAACATCGCCCATACTTTGGAAAGATTGGCCACGTCGTATAGTACCGCACCTTGTGATACATAATCTCCCTGGCTGACCTTTTTCGACATAACGATACCGCTGGTATTGGCTTTGATCTCGACGATAGGAGAGGTGGATCCCGATTGTTCGATGGCTGTTATTTGTGCATCGGTCATTTTCCAGAGCAGTAACTTCTCCCTGGCCGCTTTGATCAATGCCGGTTGTTGCATCTTCTGTGCTTCCAGCAATTCTTCCTGGGCGGTAAACAGTTCGGGAGAGTACAAGGTGGCAAGTGTCTGTCCGGCGCGGACTGTTTCACCGGTAAAGTCGACTGCCAGATTTTCTATACGTCCCCCCACATGTGCTGTTTGCGATTGCAGGCTTCGTTCGTCCGGGGCTATTTTACCATACAGGCGTACCTGTTTGACCGGATTTTCTTTGTTGACGCGTGATGTTTGCACATCGGCCAGAGCCATTGCTTCTTCGGATAACTGGATGGCTGACGGATCTACGTTTTCGTCACCGTGGTTACTTTTGCGTACCGGTATCAGATCCATTGCGCATATCGGGCATTTACCCGGTTTGTCCTGCCGGATCTGAGGGTGCATGGAGCATGTCCAGACTCCGTTTTCGTCTTGTTGCAGGTCATGACTGTGGGAATGTCCTGTTATGCTGTCGTGGTCATGATGTCCGCTGTCTGCCTGCGGAACTGTTGAGGAAGGGCTGAACAGCAGCCATCCGATTAATAAACCTGCCAGTGCAAATAATATGTATTGAACTTGCTTTGTCTTGATCCATTCTTTTATCTTTTTCATACGATTAATCATTTAATGAGGTTGCTACTAATTTTTCCATGCCGGCTACCATTGTGTTGTATTCGGCAATAGCTTCACTTTCTTTGAGACTGTAATCCAGCAACTGGCGTTCGAGTTGGATCACATCGGTAAGGCTGCTGACTCCGGCAGAGAATTCTCTAACTATCAGCTGCCAGGTCGATAAAGCTAGATCCCGTTGTTTTTTATAAAGGTTGATTTTACGGGCTGCATCTGCCAACTGCTGTTTGACGGTCTGATATTCGGCTTGCAGCTGGTTCAGCGTATTTTCATATTTCAGTTCGCTTGCCTGGCGATAATGTTTACTTTCCCGTTGCTGTGCATTGTATTTCTTCCGGAAGATCGGAATACTGATCTTAAACATGGGCATGACCATATCCATCCCGTTCATATCAGGCATCACCATAGCATTATCCGATTTACCGACCACGGAATATTGCAGGCCGATACCGAACATCGGATAACTCATTTTTTTATCCATGACCGCCTTGGCCTTATAGGCATTCGCTTCTGCTTCCAGCATCGACAACATCGGGTTTGCCAGAATAATACTGTCGGTCATCGTCTGGTCGTCTACCAGGAAACGGATTTGTTCCAATGTGTCCGGTACAGCTACTCTTGCCTGCTGATCCCGGTTCAGTAAAGCATTAAAGCGGGCTTCGGCTGCGATCCGGTTGGAGACGATCACTTCCAGATTGTTTTCCAGTTCGGCTTTCTCTATCTGGATGCGTAACACGTCTGACATGCCTCCGGAAGAACTGCCTGATCCCATAGATCCTGCCGCCATTCCCGACATTGTACTGTTGTTTGAGGCTGGTGAGGATGCAGATGCCTGCGGGCTGCTTCCCATTCCTCCCATATTATCCATACTGTTTCCCGAAGATGCGGGAGCAGCAGGTGTCGTACCTGCAACCGGTGCGGCTACCGGTGATGAGCTCCTGACACCCGGAGCAGAGAAACGTTTGAGTGCCAGTTGTTCCAGCTGTTCCAGCAAAACGAGGTTGGCCTGCGTGTTCTTATACTGCTCGTTCAGGTTGCATAACTGATACCACTGGCTTTTAACCTCGTAGAACAGGTTGTTTCGTGCATCGCGGAATTGTTCGTAGGCCATGCGCGACATTTCTGTCGCTTCGTTGCGTGCCGCTTTTTGGGTGCCGAACCAGGGAAACATCTGCATGAGTGTAAAGTCTGCAATCTGTTTACCTCCCAGTGTTTCCATCGGTTTGACGAAAAAGCCGATATCCAGTTCCGGATCGGAATAGGCGCCTGCTTGCGGAATTTTTTCCAATGAAGCCTTATAAAGGGCGAAATTGGAGTTGACCAGCGGATTATTGCGTGCAGCTGTCTCCAGATAAAAAGCCAGGCTGTCGGCCTGCTGTGCATACCCGGATGATACTCCGAGTAGCAAGGCGATACTGGTCAGGATAAGTTGTATTTTGATATTATTCTTCATCGTTATTCTCCTTTTGAATGTTCTGTTTCTTTTGTTCTTTTCGGATTGCACTTTCCCGCCACCAGCATTGCAGGACAGGAACTACAAACATGGTCATAGACTGTATCAGCATGCCGCCGAACGTAGGGATTGCCATCGGCACCATGATGTCGGCTCCTTTTCCGGTGGAAGTCAGTACAGGGAGCAAGGCTATCAGCGTGGTTGCCGTAGTCATGGCGGCTGGCCGTACACGTTTCAGTCCGGCTGTTACTACCGCTTCCCGTATGGCATCTTTCGTGCGGGGATCTTGTTGCAGGAAGGTTTGGTGGATATAAGTTCCCATCAATACCCCGTCGTCGGTGGCAACACCGAACAATGCAATAAATCCGACCCAGACGGCAACGCTCAGATTGATCGTGTGCATCTGGAAAAGATCCCGCATATTCTCTCCTCCGACGGAGAAGTTCATAAACCAGTCCTGACCATACAGCCAGAGCAGGATAAACCCTCCGGCAAAAGCCACAAAGACGCCGGAGAAGTGGATGAGGGAAGCCGTTACTGATTTGAACTGGAAATATAAAACCAGCAATACGATCAGCAAAGCCAACGGAACGACAATGGCCAGTCGTTGGGTGGCCCGTTCCTGTTGTTCGTAGTTACCGGCAAATTTGTAGGATACGCCTTTTGCCAATGTCAGTTCCCCGTCTTTTATCTTCTGATCCAATACGCGGGTGGCTTCTTTCACGACGTCTACTTCTGCCTTCCCGGACGTTTTATCGAAAATAACGTAGCCTACCAGGAAGGTGTTTTCGCTTTGTATCATCTGGGCGCCGCGGGTATAATCGATGTCGGCCAGTTCTTTCAACGGCACTTGCGCCCCGGTTGCCGTAGGAACAAGCAACATCGACAAGGCTTCCGGATTATCCCGTAATTCGCGGGCGTAACGGAGACGGACAGGGAAACGTTCGCGCCCTTCTACTGTCGTTGTCAATACCATTCCGCCTACAGCGGCACTTAACACTTCCTGCAGGTCTTCTACATTCACTCCGTAGCGAGCCATGTTATCCCTGTTCAACTTTATTTCCAGATAAGGAGCGCCTACAGCCCTGTCGTAGAACACGGAAGAAGGGATTACGGAAGGTACCTCTTTTAATGCCTGTTCGATGGCTTTGCCGCTTTGTTCGATCGTCTCCAGGTCGGGGCCGTATATCTTCAGTCCCATCGGGGCACGCATGCCGGTCGATAACATGACAAGGCGTGCTTCGATCGGTTGAAGTTTAGGGGCAGAGGTAAGACCCGGCAAATGGGTCACGTTTACGATTTGTTGCCAGATATCGTCTGTATTCTTGATTTCCGGACGCCATTGACGGAAGTAATCTCCTTTTCGATCGGGTATCAGGCTGTCTTTGGGCAGTAGCCGGAAGCCGTCAGAAGGATTGTATGTACCGCCATTCTTTAAAAGATAGGCTCCCTGTTTGTTTACTTTGAAACGTTCCCGCTGTCCGTCCTCATTCAATATATATTCCGGTCGATAGTTGATCGTATTCTCAAACATCTGTGCCGGAGCCGGGTCGAGGGCTGAATTTACACGTCCCCATTTCCCGATGGCTGTTTCCACTTCAGGAATGGCAGCCAGCCGTTTATCGAGTGCTTCGATATAATCGAGATTTTGTGCCACTCCGGTGTGGGGCATACTGGTTGGCATCAGCAGGAAGGAACCTTCATTCAGGCTGGGCATGAACTCCTGGCCTATGCCTGGAAATTCGTTGGATGCCTTTTCCCAGAAAGCGGTCTGCCGGAAGTCTTTCCATCCCAGCAATTCCATGCCGGAAGCTGCGAAGCCGAACGTCCTGTTAAATCCCATCCAAATGATAAATCCGAACAGGATCGTGGCTATCGGAAGGCCCATGAACTGCCAGCGATGGCTGAGACACCATCGTAATATCTGTTCGTAATATATAACCAGCAACCAAAGCAGGGTTAAAATAACGATGATACAAGCGGCCACAAAAAGTATGTTGGAGAATAATCCGGCCTGGGGGCCCATCGGCAACCATTCTTCCGACAGATAATAAACAGCTACCAACAGCGTAATACCTATATTGATATAGTTGCTCATCTTCGGATTTTTCCAATAGAAAGCGAACAGGTTGTTCAACCCGATAGCCGTAAGGCCCAACACCGGGATATTTCTGTAAATAATCGATAACAGGACACCTGCCACTATCAATATATAATTGGCGACCTTGCGTATTAACTTCGAGTTTATCCGGATGGAGAACAGCCAGTAAGAAAGTGTAGGCAGCAGGATCAATCCCAGAACGAAAGCCGAAGCCAGTGCATACGTTTTTGTATAGGCGAGAGGAGAGAACATCTTTCCTTCCTGTGCTTCCATAGCAAAAACGGGCAGGAAACTGACTATTGTGGTGATCATGGCCGTGGCGATCGCTCCTGATACTTCGCTGACAGCTTTGTAAATCAGGTTGACCAATGCCTTTCCTCCTTTTATCCCTTTATTCTCCGGCATTTCCATATACCGGATGATACTTTCTACAAAGACCACACCGACATCGACCATCACTCCGATAGCAATCGCGATACCGGATAAGGCTACGATATTGGCTTCTATCCCGGTATACTTCATGATAATGAATGTGGCCAGTACGGCGATAGGCAGCATGCTGGCAATGACAACGGATGCCCGCAGGTTAAGTACCAGTACGATAATAACGATGATACAGATCAGTATCTCATGGGAGAGGGAAGTCTCCAGCGTTCCGATCGTTTCTTTAATCAATCCGGTTCGGTCGTAAAACGGAACGACACTAACTTTCGATACTGTGCCGTCGGCCAGTGTTTTCCGGGGCAGACCGGCTTCTATCTCTTTGATCTTTGTCTTTACGTTATCGATCACCTCCAGCGGGTTTGCTCCATAGCGGGCAATGACGACTCCGCCTACAGCTTCCATTCCTTCTTTATCCAGTCCGCCACGCCGTGTACCGGGGCCGATAGTGACGAAAGCGACATCCGAGATACGCACCGGCACACCGTCCCTAACTGTTACGACTGCCTTTTCCAGATCGGATACATCTTTAATATAACCGAGCCCGCGGATCAGGTATTCTACCTTATTTATTTCCATCGTCTCGGCACCGATATCGAGATTACTTTTCTTCACCGCATTCATGATCTCCATGACAGATACATTAAATGCACGCATGGCATCCGGATTCAGTTCTATCTGATATTCCTTCACGAAACCTCCGGCTGAAGCGACTTCCGAAACACCTTCAGCAGCGGAAAGGGAGTATTTTACGTAGAAATCCTGGATGGTGCGGAGTTCTTCGGCATTCCAGCCTCCGGTCGGTTTGCCTGTTTCGGGGTTCCTGCCTTCCAGGGTGTACCAGTATATTTGTCCTAAAGCGGTGGCATCCGGGCCTAATGCCGGCTGTACACCTTCCGGTAAGGTGCCGGAAGGCAGCGAATTTAGTTTTTCAAGGATACGCGAACGGCTCCAGTAAAATTCAATATTGTCATCGAAAATAATATAGATGAACGACATACCGAACATAGAAGTACTCCGGATACTTTTTACGCCCGGAATCCCCAGCAGGGAAGTAGTCAGTGGATAAGTGATCTGATCTTGTATATCTTTGGGCGACCGTCCCATCCATTCGGTAGCGACGATCTGCTGGTTATCTCCTATATCGGGTATTGCATCTACCGGGATCGGATTACGTGGAATAATACCTCCGTGCCAGTTGAATGGAGAGGTCGATATACCCCAGACAATGACCAAGATCAATGATAGCAGGGTTACAACCCTGTTGTCAAGGAAATAACGGATTATTTTATTTAGCATAGAATGATGTTTTTAATCAAAATGATTTAATTAATGCATAGAATTTTATGGCAACAGGCAAGCTTTGTTTTACAAAGAATACCTATGCGTATATACATTCCTCTTGCTTTACACAAAAGGAACAGATAATTCTTATTTTTTGTTTATGAAATGTAAACAAAAAGAAGTATAGCCGGTTGTTGGAAACCAGTATTAATTAAATCAGGAAAGAGCAGTTACGAATGCATAGTTCTGCACCACTACATTCGGGCGGGGTATTAAAATAGGATTCGGATACGGTTGTTTTTACTGTTTCGGAAAGAACAAGGAGTTCTCTTATATCGAACAGCAAAGATAAAGCCACCGGTGTATAGTTGATAACCGGTATCTGGTCAACATTCTGGTCGACAGTCATTTTAACCAGTTGTGTCTCTGTAGAACAGCAATGATTCGACTGTTTTTTTTCTTTGCATGAAGGGCATGTATCATTTAGCCACAGATCGACTTCCACCAACTTGCCCATGCAATGGTGTATATTCAGGGCGATTCCGCTGGACACCCCGATATATAAGATCGTTAATAGGACTAAAAGATATTTTTTCATAAATGCAAAGATAGAGTTGTTTTTCCAAATAAAAGTATAAAATGTATGGAGAGCTTATTAAAGAATGTTTCTTCCTACTGGCAATCACATTTTCTTATTGTATCTTCACAGCGTAAACAAAGAATATATTTTGTGTATTCAAACTAGAAGTGGTAAAGTTTTATGGTAATAGCTTATTTAAGAGTAACTACAGGCAAGCAACATCTTGAAAAACAGAGAGATGAAATAGAACGTTTTGCGTTAGATAAGAGAATACAAGTAGATAAATGGTTGACGGATATTGTAGATGATAAGAGGAAGGAAAAAGATCCCTCTTTAAGCCGTGTGTTGGACAGGATGCAACAGGGGGATAAGGTGATCATAACCGATATCGCCCGTTTGGGTCGTACCTTATCTGATGTAATGAGTCTTTTAGGCAAATGTATGGCAAAAGGAGTTCATGTATATAGTATAAACGACCGCTATATCCTGGATGACGATCTGAATACCCAGGTGGTATCCAATACTTGCAGTCTGATATCGGAGATCGAACACAACCTGATGTCGATCCGGACAAAAGAAGCATTGAATCATAAGAAGGATAAGGGATTACAATTGGGACGTCCGAAAGGTACCGATGCCAAGCAATCCCTGTTGGATGCCAATAAGGATGAAGTGATGAATATGCTGGAAAGAGGTGATACGGTTGTGATGATCTGTAAGCATTTCAATGTTTCAAGAAATACCTACTATCAGTTTAAAAGGAATTACGGACTCTAAAACCAGTCTTTTTTCCGCATATATATCCAGGTGAGCAGGCCTGTGAGGAACATAATTCCCCAGGCAATGCCATAACCGTATCTCCAGTCGAGTTCTGGCATTAGCTTAAAGTTCATGCCCCATACACCAACAAGGAATGTCAGTGGAATGAATAGGGTAGACACCACCGTCAGCCGCTTCATGATCGCATTCATGCGCAGGTCGTTGTTGGAAATATAGAGATCCACTAAGGAAGAGATGATTTCCCTGCAACTTTCGGTCGTTTGTATGACAAACTGCAGTTGGTCGGATAAATCGGTATAGACCGGCAACATATCCGGACTTATTATTCCGTTTTCTGTGCGTAACAATTTGGGGAATTGTTCTTTCAAAGGCTGGCTGTTCTTGCGGATAATCATGTATTCATGGCGGCGCTGTTGTATCAGCGATCCCATATTGCCCTGGTCGCTTTTTATATCGAGCAGGGTTTCTTCTATATCCTCCAGCATTTCCTCTACTTTAGAGGCTGTTTCTACCAGATTGGCGATAATCGTATTCAGCAGGAAAGCCAGTAGCAATCCGCTGCCTTTTTTTCGCAGGTTCAGCATATCCGATTCCAGTGCTTTCATTGTACTGGCAAATACCGGATTGTTCGTCTCGGTAAAAGTGATGACCACATTTCCTGTCACCAGCAGACTGATATGCTCGGAATGAATTTCCATATTCGCATCATAGTAGCTGGAATTAAGAATGATAAGCATGTGGTTGGCATACTCTTCGATCTTCACGACATGTTGAGGGGTCAGGATATCTTTGGCATCTAGGTTATGCAGCCCGAAATCGTTTACGATACGTGTGATCGCTTCCGAGTCGGTAAGCCCGCTCACCTGGAACCAGTTTACTTTATTAGGGTCTGTCAGCTTGTTGAACGAGGTAGTTCCTTTCTTGACTTCTGTCGTATGAAGTCCGTCGGAATTGTATTGTGTGAGACGAATGTCGGTGACTGTTTCATGTTCACCTGCATAATAATATTTATCCGACAAATGCCGGTTGGAAATATGTCTGCGCCTGTGTAAACGCGTTCCCTCTTTTCGTCTCATAACTACAATTGTTTAATCCAGTTCTACAACAGTGATACCTGCACCGCCAAACTGGACATGCTCATCGTGGTAATGCCCGACTCCCGGAACCGAATGCAGATAGTCGCGTATCAGTTGCCGGAGAATACCTGTACCTGTGCCGTGCAGGATACGTACCCGTTCCGCTCCGACCTGGATGGCATCGTCAATGAAATAGGTTACAGCTTGCAGTGCTTCATCGCCCCTCATACCTCTAACATCTATCTCCTGCTTAAAGTTCAGTTTCTTTTCATGCATATGGTCTGTTGTGCCCACACTGACAAAGGTACTTTTCTGGATCTCTTTTTTGATCTGGCCTTTGCTGACCTTCTCCAGTTGCTCCAGTTTGACTGTACTTTTTATCATACCGAATGCCACGACAGCCTGTTTTCCCTGTAGCTCCATGACTGTTCCGGCCGATACCTGTCCTTTCAGACGGACATTATCGCCCACTTCGATCACCTCGCGGTTGAATGTCTGTTTGGCAGCCGGCGCATTCTGTTTCTGCTTCTTACGCTCTTTACGTTCCTGCAGTTTAGCCATTTTGCGAGCTATCTTATCGTCTTCTTCTCCGGTCGACTCGACAGATGCTTTGAATTCCTCCAATGCTTTGCGGGCAAGCTTGGTCTGTTCCTTTTCCGCCTGTGCTTCCTTGATCTCACGAACCGTATTTTCGATTTTTGCATTGGCTTCGGCCAGTATTCGCTGTGCTTCGGCCTTTGCTTCTCGCATGATCTCCTTGCGTTGCTTGTTGACTTCTTCCAGGTCTTTTTCGTAACGCGCCGTGATATCTTCCAGCTTCTTTTCCTGCTGGCGGATATTCTGCCGTTTGCTTTCCCAGTAGCGTTTGTCGCGAACAATATCTTGCAGATATTTGTCCATATCGATATAATCGGAACCGACCTTGGCGGAAGCGTCGGCAATCACGTCTTCCGGTAGTCCGATCTTTCGTGCGATCTCTACTGCGAACGAACTACCCGGGTTTCCGATCGATAGTTTGAACAACGGTTGCATCAGATGGCGGTCGTACAACATGGCACCGTTTACGATCCCTTCAGTATCTTCGGCGAAATGCTTCAGGTTCTGATAGTGGGTCGTGATTACTCCGAAACTATGGTTGCGGTTGAACCGGTCTAACAACGCTTCAGCAATGGCTCCACCGATCTGTGGCTCCGTACCGCTACCGAATTCGTCGATCAGTATAATCGTTTTTTCGTTACAGTTCCTGACAAAATATTTCATGTTGGTCAGGTGGGAACTGTATGTACTCAGGTCGTTCTCGATACTCTGTTCATCACCGATATCGATAAAGATACTAGCGAAAATTCCGGTACGGGAACTCTCATGCAAAGGAATCAACAACCCGCATTGCAGCATATACTGCAACAATCCGACTGTCTTCAGGCAAACTGATTTACCTCCGGCATTCGGGCCGGATATGATCAGCAGGCGTTTTTTCTCATCGAGCGTGATGTCGAGCGGTATGACCTGCTTGTTTTGTTTTTGTAGAGACAGATAAAGCAGGGGATGGACGGCACGCGCCCAGTCTACCTGTTGTATGTTTTCAACTACCGGCTTGATCCCTTTCACCTGCTCGGCAAAAAGAGCTTTGGCACGAATGAAATCGATATCGGCCATAAACTCATACGATTGCAGGATATCCGGAACCATCGGACGGACGATATTGGTAAAGTCTGTCAGGATCTTCATGATCTCGCGCCGTTCGTCACCTTCCAGTTCCCTGACGCGGTTGTTGGCTTCGACAACGACTTCCGGCTCAATGAACACAGTCTTGCCACTGGCAGACTCGTCATGTACGATCCCTTTGATCTTTCTTTTGAAAGCCGGAGCGACGGGGATCATCAGACGTCCGTCGCGCATGGTAGGTGTTACGTCTTTGTCGACAACTCCTTCCGACTGTGCGCTTCGCAAGATTGATTGCAGGCTGCGGGAAATACCGCTCATTGTCGATGTGATCTCCTTCCTGATCTGTGCCAACGTAGGAGAGGCATTGTCTTTTACTTTTCCGAACTTATCCAGGATGGAGTCTATTTTCCCTATCAGTTGCGGGAAGACAAGTATATCTCCGGCCAAAGCCGTAAGTGCCGGATAAGCGATCTCTTCATCCTCTACAGGACGGAAAAAGCGGACGATATCGTTGATGGTTTGTAAAGAACGTTTCAGGTCGAATAGCTCCTTTTCATCCAACCAGGTTCCTTCCGGACGTATCCGCTTCAGCGAATAGCGTACATCGAAGAAGAAAGCGGCAGGAAATTCCTGTTCCCCATGTAAAATACGGACAAACTCATCGGTTTGTTCCAGACGTTCAATAACAGTTGAATAATCTGCCGAAAATTCCATTTCGGCTACCCGCTCTTGTCCCAGCGGGCTTAAACATTTATCGGAAATTAAACGGCGGACTTTATCGAACCCCGTTTTTTGTTCAAAGTTTTGTGGATATATCACGTTAATTAATATGCTTTATTTTATCTCCACCGTAACCTCTCTGCGGATGGTAGGGCGGACGATGTATTCCATTTTGTTTTTGCCCCTTTTAACTTCAAACGTACAGGCATTATTTCCTGCAGGATTGACATACGGAGCATAATAATATAAGTAGGAGAAGGCTCCTACATTGCCGGAGCTTTGCAGTGCATCGGCAACCTGAGAGTATTTGAATGTATCCCAGAACATACAGCGTTTAAATCCGTTGGCATCTGTAAACCGTGTTTTCGGATCGCGGTATTTCATCGTTTTTGATATGAAGTTCTTATAGCCGGCTGTAAATTCTTCGGCGGAATAATTCATTTTGTTGTCATTGATCTTTTCGATCACATCGCGTGGACGAAGGCCGGATGCATAAGCCGGTGAATTGCGGTCGACATCCGTAATCAGTTCCAGACGGTCGATGTCATAGCTGATCCCTGTATAATTGTAGGTTTTCTGACTGACCTTGTATTGTACGTTGCGGCCATATTTCACGTAAGGATACTGCATCAGCATTAACGGAGCATGGATACGGGCATACTCTTCCAAGCGGTAGGAATCTTCCAGTAATTCATTCGCCTCACATTCCCAGATGATACGTCCGGGGACAAATGCCTGGTCGATCATGCGGAAACCGAACTGCAACAGATATTCAGCTTCTGCTTCTGCTGCGGAACTACCCAGGAAGGGGAAAGAGTCCATCTTGCTCTGCGTAAAGTTATAGCGATAGGTCGGCTCCTTGTCTACCAAGATCACGTTTGTTCCCTTGAAATTCGGATTTTTATCAAAGAAATAGAATGTCTGTATCAAGATATCCGGCTGGGCAATATTAAGAGTTAACCCTTTTTTGGTCAGTTCTTTTTCGATGCATTCATTGATCGCTGTTTCCAGTTTACGGTTGTTTTCGTCGATCGCAGCAAAAGCAAATGTCTTGAATTTAGCGAAACTGACAGAGTCGGGGGTAACTACCGTTTTAAACGGGCAGGTAAAAGTCCGTTCACCGGTCGTTTCCAGGCTATACATCGAGAAAGCGGATGCCAGTTGATCTTCCATGATTGAATTAACCTTCTTACAATCTTTCTTTACCATCACCTGTTTGGTCGGGACGGCAAGATTACTGATCGTAAGGATCACCTCATTCTTTCCGGCCGGATTAAACAGTTCCGCAATCTCCTGGGGAGATACTTCGGTTGTTGTTACTCCGTCTATCGCCTCTATTATATCCCCTTGTTTTACGCCGGCCAACTCTGCCGAAGAATAAGGGATTATTCCGGTTATTACAGGTTTGTTTTTCCCCCAGTTCTTACTCTGGCTGATATCGTATGTAAATCCTAATCTACAAATGGATGCATTCCGGTTTTGAGCATAACCGACCATAAATACAAACAACAGTAATATGGATAAAATAATTCTCTTCATAACGTCAGAAATTCTATTATTAGTATTAATAATGCCTGTTTAAATCTAAATATACAGGCAAAGGTAAAGATATTTTTGTTGTGTAGGAATAGTTGGCAGCATATTTGATATTATTCCAGTGCATGACAACAGGGATAACTTTATCTATACACCTTGTGCCATTAGATAGAGATAGTTGTATATCGCTGACAATTAGGTAATAATAAAAATATTAAGATAGTTATGAGCAAGATGAATTTTAATGGAAAGAATGAAACATCTGAAAAAGATGAACACCTGAATCAGGAAGATGCGACAAATTTGCAGCACGAACAGGAAAATGCGGCAGAAGAAACAGCCGCGACTGACAATGTGACCGAAGAACTGGACGCGCTGAAAAAGAAGTACAACGAACTGAACGACTCTCATCTGCGTTTAATGGCAGAATTCGACAATTATCGTAAACGTACCTTACGTGAAAAGACCGATCTGATCAAGAATGGTGGCGAAGCTGCTCTGAAAGGATTGCTTCCCGTTGTCGATGATTTCGAACGTGCATTACAGAACATCCGTAAATCGGATGATGTTGAAGCCGTAAAAGAAGGAGTGGAATTGATCTATTCCAAGTTTATGGCTTACCTGGCCCAGCAGGGAGTGAAAGCCATAGAGGCGGTAGGACAACCGTTCGATACCGAATTGTTTGAAGCTGTGGCTACTATTCCTGCTCCGGAACCTGGCTTGAAAGGAAAGATCCTCGATTGTGTCCAGACCGGATATACTTTAAATGACAGAGTGCTGCGTCACGCTAAAGTAGTAGTAGGAGAATAAGCAACGTGCTAACGGGCAAATAACAACAATACAAAGATGGCTAAAAGAGATTATTATGAAGTGCTGGAGGTGGAAAGAACCGCTACAGTAGAAGAAATTAAGAAAGCATATCGGAAAAAGGCAATTCAGTTCCACCCTGACAAGAACCCTGGTGATAAACAGGCAGAAGAAAACTTTAAAGAAGCTGCCGAAGCGTACGACGTATTGGGAGATCCTCAGAAGCGTCAACGTTATGACCAGTTCGGGCATGCCGGAGTAGGAGGTGCTTCTCAGGGAGGAGGCTTTGGTGGAGCCGGAATGTCTATGGAAGATATTTTCTCTCAGTTCGGAGACATCTTTGGCGGACACTTCGGTGGATTTGGTGGTTTCGGTGGTTTTGGCGGAGGCTCTCGTGGCGGCCGCCGGGTGAACCGCGGATCGGATTTACGTGTGAAGGTAAAATTGAATCTGAAAGAGATCGCTAACGGAGTAGAAAAGAAAATCAAGGTTAAGAAATATGTCCCTTGCAGCAAATGTCATGGAAGCGGGGCAGAGGACGACCATAGCAGCAAGACTTGTGATACTTGTCACGGTAGTGGTGTGGTGACCCGTGTTGCCAATACCATCCTGGGACAGATGCAGACACAGTCCACTTGTCCGACCTGCGGAGGTGAAGGTAAGATCATTACCAAAAAGTGTTCCGAATGTAACGGCGAAGGGATTATGCGTGATGACGATATCATTACTATCAATATCCCGGCCGGTGTTGCAGAAGGAATGCAGTTGTCTATGAGCGGCAAAGGAAATGCAGCACGTCATGGCGGTATCAACGGTGACTTGCTGATCCTGATTGAAGAGGAGCCGCATCCGGAGTTGATCCGTGATGAAAACGACTTGTTATATAACTTGTTGTTGAGCGTGCCTCAGGCGGCATTAGGAGGAAATGTAGAAGTTCCGACTATCGATGGCAAGGCGAAAGTGAAGATCGAACCGGGTACACAGCCGGGTAAGGTTCTTCGTTTGAGAAACAAGGGATTGCCTTCTGTAAATAGTTATGGAACAGGTGACTTGCTCGTGAACGTAAGTGTGTATATTCCGGAAACATTGTCAGCTTCAGAAAAAGAAACGTTGACCGGCCTGGATAATTCACCTAACTTCCAGCCTAACCGCACCATGAAGGAAAAGATCTTCAGTAAATTCAGACATATGTTTGATTAGAGAAATTCAAATATTCTCATGCGAAAGTAAAGAGTAAAGTTGACTTTGTAAGTCGGCTTTACTCTTTTTTTGTTAGGTTTACCACCTCAAATAATCCTCGAAAGTGATCTGTTCAAAATTGGGGATTACTTCATATACCTTATCTTTAAGTGTTTCTTCCGGATTGGTGGTGCTTAGTCCGATTACCCGCATACCGGCATCGGTTCCGGCTTGTATTCCGGCGAAAGAGTCTTCAAAGACGATGCAGTCGGCAGGGGAGGCATTCAGGTCGTTTGCTGCCAGTAAATAACACATCGGATCGGGTTTGCCTTTTGTGATACGGTCGGCTGTTACGATCGTGTCGAACATGTTTTCCAGATGATGTAATTTGAAAGCACGTTTCACTTTTAAATCATCAGAACTGGTGACTAATCCTATTTGTACACCTTGCTCTTTCAGCAGATGAAGAAATTCCATAGAGCCGGGCATAGCCGGCAGAGGCATTGTGCTTTCATACTCGGTTGATTCTTTTATTACCATCTGACGGAATTCATCCGTACGATCGGAAAAATACTTGTCCATGATGTAAGGGAGTGTTGTCCCTTTGATTACAGCTGCGAAGTTTTCAATACCTGTTTCATAACGTTCACCTGCTTCATTCCAGAAAATATCATAAATGGGTTCTGTGTCAACTATCACACCGTCAAAGTCAAAAAGAGCCGTTTTGAATTTCATAAAAATACCTTTATTGATTACATTTTGCACACAAAGATAAGCCTATTTCTTCGATAAGAGCGCATCTTTATTAAAATTGCTACACTTTTGCTGGTGAATTATGAATAAACTCTTATCTTTGTGTCCGTACACATTAGTATATTGATATACCAGAAAAAACATTTCTTACTTATAATACTAAAAGGAAAACAGAATGAAAGCAAGTTTGAAGTTGGCAGCATTATTTCTTGTGCTGCTTTGTTCCTGTCAACCGAATGATGGCTGGCAGAAGTTATTCAATGGTAAAGATCTTACCGGTTTCAAACAGTTGAATGGAGAGGCTCCTTACCGAGTGGAAGACGGTTGCCTGGTTGGTACTTCGGTGACAGGCCAGCCGAACAGTTTTATGGCTACCGAACAGGAGTATGGTGATTTTATCCTGGAGTTTGAGGCCTTATGTGATCCTTCTTTAAATTCGGGCGTACAGTTCCGTAGCGAGAGCCGTCCGGATTATCAGAACGGACGTGTACATGGCTATCAATGCGAAATGGATCCGTCCGACAGAGCATGGAGTGGTGGTGTATATGACGAAGCACGTCGCGGCTGGCTTGTGACACTGGTCGATAATAAACCGGGACAGGCTGCTTATAAAAAGACGGACTGGAACAAATACCGTATTGAAGCGATAGGTAATAATATCCGTATCTGGCTGAATGGTGTAAATACAGCCAATCTTTATGATGACGAAACAGCGAAGGGCTTTATTGCTTTTCAGGTACACGGCATCGGAAAGAATACGGAACTGGAAGGAAAAGAAATCAAATGGCGTAATATCCGTATCAAGACAGAGAATCTGGAAGCAGAACGTATGCAGGGGACTTTGGCTCCGGAAGTGAACCGTGTTCCTAATTACCTGACGGAAGCAGAAAAGGCAGACGGTTGGAATCTGATGTTCGACGGTAAGACAACCAATGGATGGCGTGGAGCCCATAAAGAGGCTTTCCCGGATCATGGCTGGAAGGTTGAAGACGGACAATTGATCGTACTGAAATCGGGTGGTGCCGAATCTACTAATGGGGGTGATATTGTTTCTGACAATGAATATGCCGCATTTGAACTGAGTCTGGAATTCAAAATCACTCCGGGAGCAAACAGCGGTATCAAGTATTTTGTAACGGAAGCGGAAAAACAGAAAGGTTCAGCTTATGGACTGGAATATCAGATATTGGACGATAAACTTCATCCGGATGCTAAACTATACACCACTTTCCCCGGTAGCCGTACACTGGCAAGCCTTTATGATATGATGCCTGCTCAGAACAAACGTTTCAACGGGGTTGGAAGCTGGAATCAGGCAGTCGTTAAAGTATTTCCGAATAACCATGTGGAACATTGGTTGAACGGTTTTAAAACACTTGAATACGAACGTGGATCGGAGGCTTTTCGTGAATTAGTGAAAGGTAGTAAATATGCTGCCCCGTCATATAACGAGGCAGGTCGTTTCGGAGAAGCTCCCCAGGGGCATATCCTGTTGCAGGATCATGGCGATGAGGTAGCATTCCGCAGTATAAAAATTAAAGAACTTAAATAGTCTTATTTCTCACGAACAAAGCTGCACAGAATAATAGGTCGGCGTAGTTCATGAATGATACGTTCAGAGGAGGTCAATATACTAAATGTGTATTGGCCTTCGTAATTTTTAAGAACTACTTCCAGATCACTCGGAGTTGTAAAGAAAAATCCACCCTCGGGCATCTCCTGTTCGAAATTATGGAAACGGTTTCCAAGGTAAAAATTAAGCCCGTACAAATTCCTGTATACTCTGAGATTGTTCATCACAAACATATTATTTTCATTCAGCGGATATTCTTTCATCACTTTTTCTGCAAAAGGACGCGCAGAACCATCCTGACGGATTCCACGCATAATAACACCGTCAACCAATAAATTGATCGTAAAACTTAGAGCGATTGTAGCATACAATATCTTGATATTTATCTTTTTGAACATCTGATAAAGCACTGTCAGCAGCGCCAGCAAGACTATAATAACAATGCAAATAGTCAGTCCGTTGCAATAAGAAAACATATTGGATATAGCTTCAACCTGCGATAGCGTAGCGGCACGGCTCGTATATTGTGAAGCGATAGCTACCGGGTCTATAATTCCAGTCATTGTCAATCCAATAGCGATTAAAACAACAGCTGTTACAGAGGATAAAAATGCAGCAAATACACGGGTTACCTTCGTCCTGTATTCAGTGATATAAATAGCATATTGAGCCAGGAATATGGCAATGAACGGATAAGCAGGCATTAGATATACACTTCTTTTACTGGAAGGTATACTATAAAAAAAGATGATACATACCAACGCTACCAGACTGAATAGCTTTTCTTTTTCCATAGAAAGAATGCGGTTCCAGCTATCTTTCAGGATTTCTTTCAGGGACTGGTTGCTTTTTTGCCATTTCAATCCGAAAAGAGAAAAGAAGAAAAAGATTGTCCAGGGAATAAATCCGGCAGCCAGTGTCATAAAGTTATACCATACGCCATTTTCATGTCCTAAATTGTAATTGATCTCGGGAGTATCGAGGTGAAAGAAACGTCCGAAGTTTTCAGCCAGCACGACATCCAGAAACTGGTCTCCGCCCTGCTTCCAGGCTGCAATATACCATAGCAATGGCAAGAACATGGAAGAAACGCCGATATAAAGTAACGATTTGAATATAGTAAGCAGACTATATCTGCGAAGCATCAACAAATAAGCTCCAAATACAAATAAGGGGAGAATCAAGCCCACCGGCCCTTTGGTCAGTACGGCACATCCTAATAATACAGGTATAATGATTGGTAAACCTTTTAGTTCCAGCCTGTCTTCCCACCTGAATAACTGATAAAGCCCGATAACAATAAATGTAGTCAGCAACATATCTACCCGAGTCGTCATTGCCGCCCTATGTATTTCTATACAAGTCAGTAGCAGGAGAGTGGCGATAAACGCCTGTTGAAATTTAATCCTTCGTCCGAAAAAGATAAGCGTGCAACCTATCAGGAATATAAATGCAATGGTAGACGGTAGCCGTGCAGTAAACTCTGATACATATCCCTGCGGATAAGAGAAAACAGCCATTAACCAATGTGCCATAGGCGGTTTGTAAGCAAACTCATTTGCATAAACCTGCGGTAATATCCAGTTCCCTGACTCAAGCATGGATATGGCAACTGAAGCCTCGCGTGGTTCTCCTTTCGTGGAGAAATCTCCCAGGCCGATCCAGGGGAGAACAGAGATTATACAGATTATGATAACCATTGTTACCGGCTTTTGCAGGTAAAGATATTGAAGTGTTGGTGTGCGCATATTCTTCTTGTAAAAAGGACTAAACCCGTTAATGTCGTTGTAATAATGTGCAAAAGAACGATTTTTTATGGACTTTTCCCGCATTTTTGATAACTTTTTATGTCCCTAAGGATTCTTTGATAGATGTGCGTATCACTGCTGCATCCTCTTTGTTTTCCTTCAGTATAGAGAGAATGAGGTTCAGATAACTTTCTTTGTTGCTGATACCGCAGATGTTACACAACCGGCTTTGCGGTAACATCCCCTTCTGATTGTACACGCGAAGGATGTTTTTGTAGTCGCAGGTTTCAATATATTGAATGAATTTATCTTTTATTCCATTGTATATTTCATCCACATGTACATTGAAACGGATGCTTTCCACATGTTCGGTCAGTTGTTCGACTGTCGTTATTTTGCGGTCGACCGTCGTCTCCAGTTTCTTGCGGACGCGGTGTTTGGCATGCAGAATCACCTGGCTTTCCAGGTCTTTCTCGAATAGTTTGACTACATTCTCTTTTACTTGGTTGAATACCTGTTCGGGATCTCTCATCAGCCGGCTGGCAACAGTCTTGATAACCGGTTCGAGCATTAGCAGATTCTCAACTTCAGCTACATCGGGAACGAAGATATGCTGATCTCGCAGATAGTCGATCTCTCCTTGCGTACGGCGGTCGCGGTCTACGATCCCCATCGATTCCAGCGTATGGAAGTCCTGCAACTGCCGGAAAGCCTTTGTCGTTTCAATCACTTTCTGGCAGCCACCCATCGGCTTGACCATATAATCGGGGAAGATCAGCGGGTAGAGACGGTTGTCGATGCTGTTGGAATCGGTTCCTTCAATGAAAAGGATCGGTTTGCGGCTGCCCAGAATATCGATATATACTTCTTCGGGCAGACTGTCGTTGCTTTCTATCAGTTGGTAATCCCAGACATGGGCGTCGGCATTATAATCCCTGATCCAGATCCGTTTCCCTTCGGGGCGTGAAATAGCAAAATCAATATCATGTGTCAGATAAACGAATGTACAGTCCGCACGCATAGCTTCGATCTCATCCCAAAGCAGGTTCTTGATCGAGTTGTGAAGCAGTATTTCCGGCTCTTCGATGATCAATAGCTCATTCGGCTCGGCACAAAGTACAGCCCCGGTAAGATAGAAAACGATCTTTTCACCATCGCTCATTCTTCCTGCGGTATACGAATTTCCGTCCCGGCTGGTTGAAGCCAACTCTATAAATCCGGACTTTCTGACCAGGCGGTTGTGAGGGAACATTTTCTCCCAAACAGCTTGTATGCGATCTATTTTTGTTATAGGCGGTTTCAGGTCAGGATTTAATTTACAGGCTTCCTTGTAGTTTACAGCTGTCTCAAATTCTTCGCTTTGCAAACGTAGGATCAGTTTTTCATATTCCGAAAGGCGGGGCATGAAGATTCGTTCCGCAATCATCGATTGAAGGCGGGAAAGTTCGTTGCCTTCAGACTGGATATCTTCATCGTTGCTGTTGATAAACAAAGAGTGCATTCCCGATATCTTCATGGATCGATCAGGATAACGCTCCAGCAGGTCTCTGCCGAATGAGCTTTTACCGGCTCCGTTAGCTCCAATAACAACCAACACATTCGTATCCAGCATGATTGGTTCCGGAGCATTCATCTTGGTGGGAAGAATCAGTTCCATACAAGTACAGATTAGTTTTTCTTCCAAAGGTAGTAATTTAAATGAAATCCTATAGCTTTCTAATGTTCAAGTAACTTTTACTTTATAGAATATCTGTGTTTATGTTACAAATAAACAGGAAGCTGACCAGTCCTAAATAGCCTGTAACGGTTATTTGGGACTGGTCACTTATTTAATTAGAAAAATGATAACAACCCGAACCGATCTCGATTTCCGTATAGGTGGCAGTGTCGCTTACTTTTCTGATTCCCGGCTGGTTGGCGTGTTTGATTCCGAACTCTTTCGGTATTCGTACAATCGCTGATGTATTGCCCGGAATCGTTATATCCCAGCTGAAAGATCCGTTCTCTTTTTTCCAGGCACTTTTGATCTCTCCATAAACAGACTCATAAGATGCAGAAACAGAATTTAATCCTTCGGGGAATACCGGTGCCATGATCAGTTTCTTATAGGCGATAGCATCCGGGGCACATTTGATGCCTGCCAGGTCTTCGTAGTACCAGATGATCAGGTCACCCAGCAGCATGACATGGTTGGCGGAGTTCATTGCCGGATCGGCTGTGTCGCCATTCCAGAGTTCCCAGATGGTGGTGGCTCCTTTCTTTACCATATAACCCCAGCTGGGATAGGTCTCGTTCGTGGCAATCTTCCAGGCCATATCTACCCGGCCATATTCGGTAAGGCCGCGCATCAGGTGCTGGATACCCAGTACACCAGTGCTGACATGACCACCGAAATCTTCCTCTGTTTTCTTTACGATATTGGCAAATACCTTTTCTCCGTATCCTTCCGGAACGAGTCCCAGACGCAATGACAACATATTGGCTGTAACCGTATTGTTTCCGTATTGGGCTGTTTCGGAGTTGAAATATTTCGCATTGTACGCTTCTTTCATCTTTGCCGCCAATTCCTGATAAGCAGCAATATCATTCTCGTGTCCGCTTAACCGGGCAAATTCGCTCATCATATTCAAAAGACTGTAATACATGGTAGTGGCCAGGATGGCACCGTCGGTTTTACGGGCCGGGTCTTGCGAATGGATCAGTTCTTGCGATTCGGGAGGCATGCACCAGTCGCCATAGGTATCTTTGACGATGATGTAATCTTTCATGGCTGTTTGCTGCATGTGTTCCATCCAACGTTTCATAGACGGATAATGTCTGATGATACCGCTTTTATCTCCAAACTGGTGATAGAGCAGGTTGGCCACATAGAAATAAGCTGCCGGCCAGGTAACATCGTCGTTATATAATGTCCAATAGCGGGGAGATACATCGGAAATACTTCCTTCGGGACTCTGAGAATCTTCAATATCCTGCAACCATTTATTATACAGAAGAGCATTGTCGAAGATGAAAGCTTCCCCGTACGCTCCGGTTACGCGGTCGCCTAGCCAGCCAAGACGTTCGTCGCGCTGCGGACAGTCGGTCGGCATGCCCCGATAATTGCCGCGAATACCCCAATAAGCATTCTTATAGATTTGGTTGACCAGTGGATTGGAGGTTTCAAACTTTCCGGTTGTTTTCATTTCATCGTAGATCACTTTCCCGGTGAAAGCCGATAATTCCGGCTTATAGTCGAGCCCCGAAATCTCAGCAAAACGGAAACCATGATAAACGAACGAGGGTTCCCAGTCGAATTGTCCATCCTGTGCCGGGGTATAGATGTCGGTGACATTGGCTGTACGCAGGTTATCGAGGTAAAGCGAACCATCGTCCTTGCGTATTTCTGCGAACCTGATCGTGATAGGTTGGCCTTTCTTCCCTTTCAGATGAAATGCCAGTCTGCCGACCATGTTCTGTCCCATATCGATGATGTATTTGCCGTCCGGTCTTTCGGTAATATCGATGGGTTTGATCTCTTCATGGATGCGGAGGTTGGGGTTGGCCTGTACGGTTAATTCTCCGGCAGGGGTGCTCATGACATCTGCTACCTGCCATTTGGAGTCGTCGAAGCCATTTTCATTCCAACCGTTTATTGCCAGTCGTGCATCATATTCTTCTCCGTCAAATTCGTTGTTGGCAATGATCGGGCCTTTAGATGTCACTTTCCAAGAAGTATCGCTTACAATCGTTGCTTGTGTGCCGTCAGCGTATTCGATCTCTAACTGTGCCAGCAGGGAAGGCAGGGTTGCTTCCTGTAAATCTCTCATTCCGAAGTAACGTCCGTTCCCCAAAGCTATACCGATCGTGTTTTTATCTTTCGACAGCAAATCTGTCACATCATATACATTATAATATACACGGTTAGGGTACCAGGATGGCCCGGGAGCAAAAATATCTTCGCTCACGCGTTTCCCGTTGATGTAAGACTCGGAAGAACCCAGGCCGGAAATGTAAAGAACGGCTCTCCGGACAGGTTTGTCTGCAACAAATTCCTTACGGAGATAGCGGGCGGCCAGGCGTGTTTTACCTTTGTATGTCTCTCTGTCATTGGATAGTTTGTTTTCACCTATCCAGGTAGCTTTCCAGTCGGACGGGTTCAATAATGTCATCGACCAGGTGTTTATATCGCTCCAACCGCTTGTTCCCTGGTTCGTATTCGATTTGACGCGCCAGTAATATTGTTTTCGGGATTGTAGCGGGCTTCCTTCGTAAGGGATCTGTACGGACTCGTCGCTTTTAATCTCGCCACTGTCCCAAACTAAATCTTTTGCATTTTTTAGATTTTCGGGAGATTCGGCGACCTGTATCTGATACGAGGTTTGAATGAGATCGGGAGATGCGGAGGAAATTTTCCACATAAAGCGGGGTTGCGATACTTCAATACCGATCGGATTCTCTTTCATTTCAACCCGGAGGTCTTTTATATCGACCGTTTGACAGGATGTACATCCTGCCAGTATGAAAACTAAAGCGGCCAATAAGGAGGATAAGGTTGTTTTCATCTGTATTTGTATTAAGTTATGATAGAATAAAAGTATATAATTATCTTTCTACAAAATTAGAGTTTTGGATATTGAGCAGACTTTGAATTTTGATATTTATTCTATGTAAAATGATACAAACAATCGTGTTTCAAGTAGGTATTATAAGCGACGGCTGGAACCAATATGGTTAGAACCAGCCGTCCTTGTTTATAGACAATCGGATCGTAAAGAGATCCTTTTTCTGTTCATGTTAGCCGAACCGTGTTCCGCATTTACCACAGAAGGCTTTTCCTGCTTCAAGCGCGTTGCCGCATGACGGACAGAAACGAGGAGTGTTGGAAACTAGAGGTTCGTAAGACGGTTCGGCTGTTTGTGCAGTTTCAACCGGTTGTTGTTCGGTATAATCGGCTGTCTGTCCGGCATAGGCAGATTGCGGTTCGCTCGTGCCTTTGTTAAACAGTTCTTTGAACTTTTTCGACAGGTTGCACAACTTGCCGTAGAGGTCGAAGGTGATCTGGGTGGTCGGAGCTACCTGCATATAGCTGCTCATCATTTTTACCAGTATCCAGCTGTCGATAAAAGCATATTTTACCGTATAAGCGAACAGCAAGGAGATGATGAAAGCCATAAATCCGCTCCATCCAAACAGACGGAACAGCCCGCCGAAGAGGACGAATGCCACCAGCGTCACTGCCACGAATGAAAGGATAACCACACCGGTTGTCTTCGCTGCGTCTTTCAACAGTGTCTTCCAGTTCTTGAAATAGATAACCACACCGTCGGCGGCCGATTTATAGGCATTCTGTTCCGGATGGGCGAAGGTATATCCCAGGCAACATTCATCGACGTAGCCGAGGGAGATATCCAGAAACATATTCATGAGGCTCTTTACGCCGTCGGCTCCCGGCAGTGCACCGAGCAGTCCGTCGGTGATACGCCCCAGGGTACGTTGCAGTTGTTTGACGGAACCGGCTACCAGTTTGTCGAGTGCGAAATATACGTTGGAGGTGCCGAAGCGTTCCTTCACCATCGTCTTTCCGGTTTCAAACGGGTTGGCAGGGACTTGCCCTGTTTGAAAGGCTATCGTTATCACGGCTACATGCCCGGCTTTTACCAGATAGCCGATGTAATGGTTGAGGAAGAAATTCACTATCCCGATCAGTCCCAGCCAGATGAAGAACATGATTGCGCCGACTCCTCCGCTATCGAACAGGACGGCGATACCCATCATGATGGCGAACAGAACGACGGCTATCAGGATATTGAGCAATCCCAGCCCCAGCTTGATCCAGCCGAATTGCAGTGTTTTTGAAAAAACTTCTTTTGCTGTCATAACCAATAGGTATTAATGTTAGAACCTGATCTTGAAGGAACCTTTATCCGTTTTTACGATATAAACGCCCGGTGAGAGTGTTGAAACATCTATCGTAGATGTGGAACTTTTCTTTACCAGCCGTCCGACGATAGCATATATCTCGATACCGTTTCCGGCTGCCGGGACTTCGAGGATGGTTCCTTTTAGTCGCCATTCGGGTTTTTCGGCAGTGATGGTTTCGTTGCCAGAAGGATTGCCCGGTTGGTGACTGGAGTAGTAGGCGTAATCTTTGCCATCGTATTGCCAGTCGGTGGCTATTGGGAAATAGGTTTTCCCCCAGCTTTTGGAGATTACCGGGTTGCCTTTGTCAACTATTTCGCTTTTCATTTCTGACATTACAGCCCAGGAGCCCATCATATCGGTTGACATTTTGGTCATGCTGATATCTCCGTCGTAAGTCATTTCCATTTTCATATTGAGAGTCATTCCTTCCGCCGTAGTTGAGAGTTCGAGTAAAGTAGGCATACCTGCGGAGTTGACCTTTACGTTGGTTATATTTACAATGCCTTCCTGTTTCCAGCTACCGCCTTCCCTGGTAAAACTGGTAATCATTTTCGGGTAAATATGATCATTTTCGTAGATCATATCTGTCTTGTCGGTTTCCGTTCCGTCGGCAGAATAATCGATAGCCGTAGTTGTACGTCCTTTGCTGTCGAGCGTGTTGACGGTTTTACCGGTCGTTTTCCAGTTGCTTGTCGCTTCCTCCCAGGTATAATGATTGGTCTGGGTGACGAAGTTCTTGTCATTGAATATGTTTTCTTCTTTTGTACTCTTTTTGTCGTTCTCATCATAATAGATGGTACTGTCCGGCGAAGCGGTAAGGAACGTAGGAAGATCGAATGCACTACGCAGTGTAACCGATGTGTTCTGTGCCATCAGATTGGCTGAGGCGAACAGGGCAGTAGCTGCCATAAGTATAATCTGTTTCATAAGAGTAAATTATTAGAGATGAATACTATTTTAATAAGCGGTATTTTCCGATGAGAGGGAGCTCTTTGGCCCGACCGTTCACGGCATTAATGATACCGATCACGGCTAGCACGGCAAATACGAAACCGATAAGTCCGATGATGCTCACCACAAAATAAAGTCGCCATGAGATGGCGAGGATCACGCCGCTTAGAATGCTGTACGCTATACCATATATGATACATGCGATGCAAAGCAGCAAACCTTGGTTGGAATGATACCGGGCAAAAGGCGAGTCTTTGGCCGCCAATATCGGAATAAGAACCAGCGGGCCGAAATAGGCCAGGATCGACATGCCCTTGTGCTGTTCGATGTCTCTGGGATCGAACTGGGCTGTGCTTTCGGTCGTGCTGTTCAGGTTCGAGAAGGTATCGCCGGCAGCCGCTATCGGCGCGCCGCAGGCCGGACAGAATTTAATTCCGTCGTTCACTTGTTGTCCACATTTTCCACAGAATGCCATAAATGTTTCCTCCTTTAATTTTAAATGTTTTGTTTTTTACTGTTAGTTATTAGAACGATTTGAGTGTATCTGTAATATCGCTGAGACCGGAACCGAACATGCTTCCGAAAATAAGGAAGATGATGCCCGAAAGAACCGCGCTTATCAGCATGATGATGAGCATGGCACGGGCGAAGTTCGTCTTATTCACTTTCCGGCAACCGCCGCATGCCCATACAAGGAGCAGGATCAGGTTGACGATGGGCAGCATCATCAGCAACATGATGCCGATATAGCCGCCTGTCGTGATCGGTTCGTATTTGCTGCCGGGAGGCAGGACATTCGGGTCGGGAGCCGGTGCATACGGTTGCGCCGCATAGGGCTGGGCTGCGTATGGCTGTGCAGGTGGTGCCGTGTAAGCCTGTTGAGGCGGTGGTGCGGTCTGCGGTTGCGCATAAACAGGGGGAGCCTGCGGTTGGGGTTGAACCTGCGGTTGTGTCGGCGTAGCCTGAGGTCGTACCTGTTGTGCATGGGTAGGAATTGTAACCGTTATTTCCATCGGTTTTCCGCACGAGGTGCAGAATTTTATATCGTCGGGTACTTGTGCCCCGCAAAATGTACAGAAAGCCATAATCATTTCCTCCTTACTAGTGTGTTTGTATTCGTATTATTCTATCTGCGTGCCGCAGCTGCTGCAAAAGCGGTAACCGGCAGCCACTTCTGCCCCGCAATTGGAGCAGAAACGTTTTGCAGCCGGAGCTTGTGCCGGAGGAGCGAGGCGTGTGCCGCATCCCTGGCAGAAATTTGTTCCCGGCGAATTGTGGCTTCCGCAATTGGGACAGCTGTACGCTGCTTCTTCGGCTTCGCGGCGGGCGCGTTCTTCCGCTTCCGTTTTTTCGCGCAGTATCTTTTCGTCGCGTGCTGCCTGCAAGCGCTCTTCGGCCGCATAACGGTTGTTGAAGAGTACTTCTAATTCGGTTATTATCTCGGGATGGCTTTCGCCGCCGTCGGTATCGTATACTGCCCTGCCGAGGCGGGCGAAAATCTTCTCTTCCTTTTCGGAGAGTTCTCTCAGCTCGGTCTGGGCGGTCAGTATTTTTACATCCGGATCGTCCTGGGGGAGGAAGCCGGATACGCCTTTTATTAATCCGTCTATGATGTTTGACATGTTATTGTTGTTTGATTCGTTACTCTTTTTTCTCCTCCGGAGCTGTTTTCTTGGCATCCTTCATCAGCTCGTTCAGGTCGAGATCTTTTAGTCCTGCGCTGATGGCGAGGATGGACAGCTTCGACACCTTGGCGACGATTTTCAGTTTTGTTACACCGCCGATTTCGTCGTTTTCCAGTGCTTCATTCAATACTTTCAGCGGTTCTTCCAGGTCTTTGCCTATCTGTTCCATGTCTTCCTTGCTCAGTTTCTCGCCTTTCTTATTTGCTTTTTCCAGCTTTTCGATGGCGGTGTCGATTTTCTTCAAGGATTTGTCAACGGGTGAACCTCCGCAAGCCGTCATTATCACGAGGCTTACAATGCACATAAGTGCTACGATTGTCTTTTTCATGATGCGTTTGTTTTTTAGGGTTTAAAAGCCTTCTATTTCGACCAGCTCCTGGCTCGTCATGAGTTTACCTTTCTTGTTGTACATGTTTGTTTTCACCGGGCCGATGCCTTGTCCGTACCATACTTTCTGGATGGCGGTCTGCTTGATGCCGATCACTTTCGAAACGCTTGTATTCTCGATTACGATGCAATCGATGCTTGTCCCGTTGACATCGATCGTTTCTTCGGCCACGGCCTTAACGCCTTTCACCTCGGTGCTGGTCTTGATACCAGCCAGGTTGATTGTGATGGTATAGTCGCCGAACGTGTCGCCCACGCTCACATCGGTCGGCAACTTGAAAGGCGTCCCGGTCACTGTCACCTGCATGCCCTCCATGACCTGCCCCACCAGGGATTTAGGGTCGAAAGACACGACGCCGTCCTTGATTTCGAATGTCTGAACCATCGGTTCTTTGAAGATCGGATTCTTTTTGTTGTCCATCACCATCACCGAGTAGGTCACGGTGCAGTTGTCGGTATCTCCCGTCACTTTCGTGGCGGTGGTTTCCGAATAGCTTGTTACCTTGCCTTTCTTGTCCTTGTCGGCATAGGTCAGTTTGACACCTTCCTTATGCAGGAAGAAAGGGGCTTGTGCACTGGCTCCCACTGCCATCAGCAGGGAAACTGCGATCATAACTAAAAATCTCAAATTCGTTTTCATACGCTTTAAATGTTTAATATTAATAAATAGTATATATCGTATCACCATAAATGTTCCTCCTCATCGGCTATAGATTGGCGCAGGTTGACCTGCAACGTGCCGTTGGGCGAATTGGCAAATTCCGTGTTGTCTACACGCGTGCTGTCGTCGGAATTCGTCTGCATGAAAGCGCCCTTCCATGTCAGGCTGCCCACTACTTCAAAGATATTGTCGGGGTTCGTAGTCAAATCGAAATCGGATCTTATGATCTGGTAACGGACGCCGTTGGAGACATAGTCGTGTCCGTAGGCATCCATATAGCTTGCTCCTCCGAACGATCCTTTCACTTCGAAGCGATGGTTTATATCGAGCTTGGTGTCGATCCGGGGGTGCGGGGTTTCGTCTGCCAGCCATTTTTCGTCGCCCATATAGACTTTTGTGTCTCCATAGATAAATGTACGCGGCTTCTCGCTTAACTTCAGGCGTACCCTTACCGGCAGTTCGAACGTCGAGATGGCTTTCGAGCGTTTATGCTTTTCGTTCCAGGGCGTTCCATGTGTCTTGCTCATCATTTTCCACGCACTGCCGGTGAACCGCACGCTATTATCATCCACAAAGACTAACCGGTTGGGATTATCCGTATAGTAATTAGCATCGTAGTTCGACAAGTCGTAGACGGCTTCCGCTTCCAACCAGCCGTAATAGTCTCCCTCGAAGGTATTGAAGTAGGCATTGTCATCTTTTTCGCTATAATCGGCAAGCGGGTCCCGGTTCTTGTCCAAATGCATTTTGAGCGACCATTGCTGTACGCATCTGGTGAGTTCATAACTGAAAGGCGCGTTCGCCGATCCTTCTACCCGGAGCACCCAATGCGAGTCTTCCCCTTTGGCAAGCTGGCGCAGGATTTTGTTTACTTCCTTGTAGAACTGAGCCAGTCCTTCGGCGGCATAGGAGGCGATGCGGTTGAGCCATTTCTGCTTGTCGCGTTCGCGGGCATCCTGCAAGACTTTCAGCTTTTCTAAAAAAGACTTGATTTTGTTTATCTCCGAAATAGCTTTACCGACAGGCTCGATTTTGCTAAGCAATTCCTTCACAAGCGCTTCCCGGCTTGTCTTCTGGTCAAACCAATTCTGTAGCCATTGCATCGGATCTTTAATGCCGCTCAACATGGCGAGCACGTCGGTAACGTTGTCGTAGCCACTTATTTTCCCGATGTCGTCGAGAAACTGTTCGGTGGTGTAGTCGTCCTCTTTCGCCTGTTTCACCTGCTCGTTCCATTTGGCGATCTGGTTGCGGTCGATGCTCATGCGGTCTAATGCTCTCCGGATGGCTTTCTCCCTGAGACTCGAGTTTATTTCACGCGTACGGATCAGTTCGCCTGCGAACGTGATCGGGTAATTCACCATGCCTATTTCGTAATACATCGTGTAGGTCACGGGATGGCTTCCCTTCTCGCGCGGCATCAGGATACGGGAGTAATCGATCGGGTCGCCTCCTTTCGGGCTGCCCTGAGCCGATATGTGGACGGATATTCCCAGTGTCAGGAATAATAAAAGCAGCAATCGTTTCATGGTTTGCCTCCTTCCTTGTTAAAAGCTTCGAGCAGGATGTTCAATCCCTTGTGTTCGGGATCGAGCAAAAGCCCTTCGTTGATATAATAGGCAGCCTGTTTCCCGAAGCCCATCTTCGCGCTCAGGTAAGCACAGCCCACAAAACAGGCCGGTTCGAACGGGTTCGCCCTCAACGCCGCTTCATAGTGTCTGAATGCGATGCCGACGGCTGTCGTATCAGCCTTCAGGGTATCTATGGCGAGCGAGTAGAGATAGGTGTCGTCCCAGTTGCGGTAATCGCGCTTGTAGAAGGAGGTGGTCGGCACGAACGGTTGCCGCAGTATGTCTTCTTTCTCGCGAAGACGGCGTGAAAGCGCCTTCAGTTCCTTCCGCGAGAGGTCGGCAAGGAAACGGAAGTCCCACGGATCTTCCGGATAGTTGGGGTTCATCAAAGCGTTGGCATAGCACTCCGCCGCCTCCTTCTTCTCTCCCCGGTAATCGTGGAGGATGCCTTCGAAGAAATAAGGATAAGGCGAAGAGAGGCTTTGAGCTGCAATCAGGTTCCACATAGATCCGATCTCCTTCGCATCCTCTATTGTATCACTTATCTTGTTGATCGAATCTGCCTTTTCCGCCAACGGCTCTAATCCTTCCGCCAGTTTGGTGATGGCTGTCAGGAAACCACCTTCGTCTTCTGTTTCCCATTCGTCCCAATCTTCCTGTTCTTCTTTCTCTTGTTTCTTTTTAGCCTCTTTGCGTACCTGTTCGGCTTTATCATCGGCTTCTTTTTTGTGTATGAGGATCAGTTCGTTCACGGCGTAGCGGAAAGAGGCGACTGCTACCACTGCCTGGCCGTAATAGTAACCGGCTTGCAGGGTGAAGCCCCTGTCCTCGCAATCTTCGCCGAGTCCGTAGAGGCGGGCTGCTTCTTCGAGGAAGGCGCGTTCCGCCGGATACACGCTGCCGCCGGATATATCCTTCGCCTCGTTGCCTTCCCCTTTGCAGAAGGAGAGGGCGGAAAGTATCGAAATGAGTAGTAGATGCTTCATCGTTCTTGTTTTTTAATGAGATTAATAATAAAGTTCCGTTATCGTCTCGGTAAAATCCAGATACGCCCAGTTCAGATAATACTCGTTCATGAAATTATACTCACTGGGAGTATAGAGTTTAGGGGTGGGTATGTCCAGTTTCATACCCAGGCTGTCGGCACGGCGGGCTTCGGGCAACAAGGCGTGGTAGTATTGCTGCATTTCGTTGATGTAGCTTCGCCATGCCTCGCAACGTTTCTCGCCGGCGGGCCAGGAGTTGACCTCTTCTTCCACTTCAAGCTTCCGGCTTATGACTAGTTCGTCCACCTTTTTCCGTTGTGCTTTGTAGCGGTCTATTCCTTCGACCAGTTCTTTGTTGTCTTCGAAGAACTTTACTTCGGCTTCTTTAGCCGCTATCTTATTGCTTTCCTTCATTTCGCCCAACATAAGGGCTATTCCCATCAATCCGCCTTCCTGCGCACTCGATATTTTCTTGTTTATCTCTTGAAATTGCGCTTGTTGCTGGGCGTCCCTTTGTTTTTGTTTTGTAAAAGCCTTCATTATCATGTTGTTTTTCTGGTCTTCATTCATATTGTCTACTTCCGCCTGTGTATGTCCGAATACATCCATCAATTCGCGGTCGCGGGCCAGGGCTTTCTGCTTTTTGTAGTAATTGCTCCTGTTCTGATTGCGGAGCTCGGTCAGGCGGCCGGCAAACGCAGCCGTGTTGCCGGCAATCAGGTCGGCGGCAGGGGGCAGGGAGGGGCAGTCGGCCATGATGCTGCCCGGCGAGGCGGGTACGGGCTGCGGCAGGCTGTCGGCGGATGACGGGCTACCGGTGGCAGGTGCTTCGATGCCTACTGCGGTTTCGTCGGATTGCATTGTGCTGTCGGCTGCGGCTTTCGCCTGTCTCTTTTCGGCTACTATCTTTGCTACACGCACGATCTTATCCTTTACCTTCTCCTGCATTTTTTGTTTCATATCGGAGCAGGAAGGCAGGGCGAAGAGGAATGCCGTGCAAATCAGTAGTAGTATTCGGTTATTCTGTTTCATCGTTCTTGCTCTTTAATAGATTCATATTTGATATCTGTACCATTCATTTCTCCGGTCGGCCTGTGCCTGTCGAAAGCGATTTTTCCGTTTACGATGACCAGTTCTATTCCTTCGGAGAATTGGCAGGGGTTGGCATTCGTTGCCCGTCCTCGGATCGTTTCGGGGTTGAATACCGTCAGGTCGGCGATGTATCCGTTTCGCAGTTCGCCGCGTCCGCGCATCGGGAAACCGATGATCCGGGCGGAGCGGGTAGTCATCTTGTCGAGTATCTTTTCCAGCGGGATACGTTCGTCCAGCGCATAACGGATAGCGGAGGCGAAGCAGTTTGCACCGCGGGGATGGTTGTTGGCGCACCGTTCTTTTTCGAGGCCGCCGTCGGAGCCGATCACGCAGAAGTCTTCCCGGAGGGCCAGCCTGACAGTTGTCTCCATCGGCTGGACACCGGGGCGGACGGCAACCAGTACGCCGGCTTGGCTGCGGTAGCGGTTGAAGCTTTCTTCCGTTAGCCTTTCGCCTGTCCCGACGATTTCGAGGTCGGAGTAGGTCATTTGGTAACGTTCCTGCCAGCCCTCGGCGAAGCGCGAAGAATGGAGATAAGTGGCCCAATAGGAACTGGGGTATACGCATGTCGTGATTTCCAATCCGCTGGTACGGGCTTCGCGGATACGTTTCAATGCCTCGGGCATGTGGAAGGTGCCGCCTGTCGAGTTGAGGTGGTCGATATGTACTCTGCACCCCGTCAAGTGCGACAGCCGGATCGCTTCGTCTACTCCCTGCAATTCTTTATCGCGGCAGGAATAACGTGTGTGCAGGAAAAGCGGCCGTTCGTATTTCCGGGCGAGACGGGCATAGGCCAGGAGTTCTTCCCAGGTTGTGTCCGGGTGATATTCCGGGCTGTGGGATACGCCCAGTGCGCCTTCTTCCAGGCTGCTTTCGATGGCTTTCAGGCGACTTGCCAATGCCGGATATTTATACCGGAGGTTCATTACTTTAGTGGAAACACCCCAGTTGACGTAGTGTTTTTCCCGGCTGAAATGACGGTAATAATCGCCTGCATGTGTTGCTCCGCCGTGCATTTGCAGGGCTGTTGCGACACCGTCGCCCAGTTTGTATTTTTCGAATGTGAGGAAAGTCTTTTCGGGATTAGCGGAATTGTCGGCCAGGATATCGATAAAGCCAGGAGAGACGACTCTTCCGCTCACGTTGATCACATAATGGCAAGGGATAGGAGACTTGCTCACTACCAGTCTGCCTCTTGGAGTTATGCCGATGTCGCAGCTACACCATCGTCCGTCGATATAGGTTTGCCCTCCACGTAATACATACTCCACTTCCGGACCTGCTACTTTTATCGTGGCAGACCGGAGGGCATCCGAGCACAGTGCGGCTGTTGCCAGGCCACATGCCTTCAGAAAATTCCGGCGGGAGTATGTTGGTTTCATGTAGCGATTGTTTCTTATGGTTGTTTATTTCTTTTTTTGTCCGGCACCGAACATTTCGAGCAATGCCTTAATCTTTTCTTCCGGGCTCTTGTCCGAACCTTCGTTGATGGATTTTATTTCTTCGGCTTTTTTCTGGAAAGCATCGCGGGTATCGTCGAAGTTTTTTTGGTTCTCCTGGCGCGATTTTCCCGAGAATAGTTCCAACATTCCACCGCTGGGCATTTCGGTGATTTTGTAACCTTCAGGCAATTCGAACAGATGGGCGGGTTGCGGTCCTTGCCGGATGTTGCGCAGCACTTGTAATCTATCGTACTGACCACCGGGTTTTTCGGCGATGCAACCGGTATAGTTGGATGCCTTCAATGGTTCGTAAATCCATGTCAAGCCTGCATTCTCGGTCTGTGGCTCCCCTGTCAGGTTATTAATGCTTGTGCGATAACTGTAATATTTTTTGCACATGCGCCCGTCTACTTCTTCTTCGCCCAGGTATTTCGTATGACTTTGTTCATTGCTAACAAGATCGAGCCCTACCATCTGGTTGGTTCCGGCAAATTTCGTGATGTCGTTAATCAGAAAACCGGTCTTTTTATCTTCGAATAGCGCATACACTTTCTTTGTGTCCAGGAGGCAAAGGGTGATGAACTTTTTGCCTGTCTGCTTATCAACGCTTTCCGACCGCAAACCTTTGGGCGACACCCACGTTTTACTGATGAGTTCGCCATTGCTGTAGCACCACTCGCCGTAGAACGAGATTTGCGCTTCTGCCGTTGTCATTCCCAGCAGCCCGGCAAATAGCAGTAGTATCCATGTTTTCATAACTGTTCGTTTTATCCGTTAATAAATTCATAAGCGCACAAAAAAAGCGTGCAAACCTAGATGATTGGTTTACACGCTCTTGACAAATTCAGAATGTCGTTTTTATAGCATGGCTGTGATTTGTTTCTCTAATGTTTGTTTGATAAATGCATTTATCGATATGCCTGCTCTTTGTGCCAACATTGCGATACGGCTATGTATTTCGGGAGTGAGGCGGACATTTAATAATCCTGAATAGCTTTTGTGAGGTTGTATTCCTTCTTCCTCGCAAAAGGCAAGATAGTCGTTGACCGCTTCGTGGAATGCTTCTGTTAGTTCTTGAACGCTTTGCCCTTCGAAATTGACAAGACCGTTTATTCCTTCTATTTTGCCGAAGAAAACGCTGTCTTCTTCACTGAAGTTGACAGAGCCAATGAAACCTTTGTACTTTAACGTATTCATCGTTATACTCCTTTCTTTATTTTATAAAACCTGCATTTGTTAAATCACTTAACACTTGCTTCATTGCATATCCTTTAATAATATTATCGGGGTGAGGTTTATGAATCATTATGGGACGTTTGTCGCCATTTTTAAAGATTACTCTTGAACCGGACGTTTTGCCTTTATTCGATTTTTCATAACCAAATATAGACAACAGACGTTCCATTTCCTCAAACGTAAAGTTCGTAGGTAACGACTTGAAGCGTTCGATAAGTTTTTCTTTTGTCCCCATTCATATTTAAGTTTCTGCAAATGTAACTACAAAATAGTTACAGCCAAACAATAAAGGGTATAAAGTATGTAAAAAGCGTGTAAACCAACATGTCAAAGAGCGTTTTGCCAGTGATCGAATAAACTCAGAGTGTTACTGAGTTTATTCGATCACCGGACGGTCGTCTTCGCCACCACCGCCACCACCTTCAGAGGAGCCGGATTTCGCCAGGCGATAATCGGCCAGAGAAGCGTAGCTGATATCGTTTTCCAGCACGCCGCCATCCTCGAAGGTGAGGCCATTGAGCACGCTTTCGCGCAGCTCTTTTGAGGGGGTGAAGACGATGCGGGCATTCTTGATCATGCTGTTTGCCCGGAAATCGTTGATATTTTCCACACCGTCACTTTTGAAGGTGGTACGAAAGGTTCCTAAACCAGGAATTTTCACTGTGTGCCCCTGCTGAAGCTGTTGGGGCACAAATTTGGCAAGGAGTTCCAACGAGGCTTCCATCTCGATGGGAGCCATGGTAGTGTTGGCGGTGGCAGCACGTGTCATCGCCTTGCCCGACAGCGGGGATTCGCTATTAGGGGTTGCATACCATTTGGGAGGATCCTGCCTTTTCATCGGGTTCACTTTCTGAATTAATTTGTACTTTGCCATTTTGTTTTATTTTAAATTGTTGATAATGCGATTGTTATCTCTATATGCTTTTTATGTTTTCTGCCTTGCACCTGCGAGGCTCTCAGTGTCGCACCTGCGAGGCACTTGATGTCGCACCTGCGAGCTTGATGATGTCGCGCCTGCGAGACTGATGATGTCGCACGTGCGAGACTTTTTACCTTTCGGGGAATCGGTTTCCCCGGAAACCCGGAAATTGTATTCCGGAGTTTCCGAAGTCACCGACGGGTCTACCAGAATCTATCCCCGTTTGTTTTTTTATAATAGCTGACCGCGATGTCCGAATATGAATAATAGACGGTTGCGGCGGTCGGCATGAAATCGGTATGGTAGAAGCGGCGACCAGCCCTGCGGCGGATCTCTTCGTAGCTGTCGCGGAAAGAGCCGTTATAGGCAGTGGCGCAGAAACGGACTTGCCCGGTTGCTGTCTCTTCGGCCAATTCAGGGAAACGCCGGTAAAGGAGTTTCAGGAAAAGGGCGAGGTAGATGCATTGCCATTCGGGGGTATCCAACCGACGGATGCGGGCGCGGCGGGCGTAGATGTTGTCGGCCAGGTCGAAATAGATTTCGTATTCGTGGCGCAACGGGGTCTGCATCCAGTCGTGCTCCAACGCTTCGGCAAAGGAGGGTTTCATCTGGAACCGTCCGATGGAGAAATCGGCCCCGCGGGTTCCGCCTTGCAGGTAGAGCGCTTTGATGGCTGCTGTCTCCATTAGATTCTGCAAGGCGGAGTAGCGGAGCAGTTCGGGGAAAACGACTGCTGCCGCCAGTTCGACAGGGAGGCCGAACTCTGAAAAAACAACCTTCCATATCTCCTTTTGCCCGGTTGCGTATTTTTCTGCTTCTATCCATTCTTTTTCAAAGATCGCTTGATAATCCTGCGCCGCGCTCGCCATGCAAAGGGCGAAGGCGAGGGCCGGCACGAGGAATATCTTTATAATTTGTAGACGCATTTCTCTACGTTTTCACCGGATACCTCTACCCATATCAGCCGGTTGCCTTCCTTCTTCAATGCCGAGGGGTAGAAGGTGGAGCCGTCGTGCAGGGTCAGGGCACCGTCGCGCGAGTAGATGGCGGTCCATTTGCCGCTTTGCGAAGTCCAGGTGCCGTAAGGCGGGTCGTAGTCTTCGCGTTTTTGCTGCTGTTGCTTGATGGCCTGCCGACCTTTGGCGTCCATTTCGCGTTTCTTGCCGTTCTCGTAGATGTACTCGGTGCCGTTCTCTTCGTCGATTGTCCAGATGACACTGCCGCTCAAGAAGCCGTCGACGGAGGTGGCATAACCGCTCTCGGCACGCATCATCCGTTCGTTTTTCGGGAATTTCATGATGTTCTCCTTGCAGACGGGAGTGAATTCCGGTTCGGGAAATTCGCTGTAGGCCTGGTCGAGGAAATTGGCGCAGATGGTCACGATGTTGAGACTGGCGCGTTTTTCGGCACAGGCGGGGATCATTCCGGCTTTCACCAAGTCGGCCTGCAGGGACATGCTCTGCGGGTAGAGTCCCCTGTTCAGTTCGATCTGCTCTGCCAGGTATTTGCGCCAGGTGACGGCGGCTTCGCGGCGGGCACGTTTGGCCAGCTCGTCGGCTTCGGTGTAGATCTGCTCGATCTCTGCCGGGTCGTCGGTGTTGCAGAGCCGGGCGTAGAGGTTCTTGAGGACGGCGGCATTTTTTCCGAGTATTTTATTGTAGTTGATGAGCGGGTTAGGAGGGCCCTCCATCTGTTTTTGCATTAGTTCGGCGAGGCGTTGGTCCAGTTCGGCATCGCCGCTACCGGATTGTACGCCTGAAAGGGAGGAGGATTTTTCCATCAGTGCGCCCAGGTCTTCCATGGCGTTGCCGTGTTCGGCAAGGATGGCCAGCCGGTCCTGGTCGCTCAGCTCGCCACCTGCGGCTGCTTCGCGTTTTTCAATGTCGGCGGCCATGGCTTCAAGGTTGCTCATGTCACCGATGGTGTTGCTGACGATCTTTTGGGTGATGCGTTCTTTTTCGGCTTCGGAGGTCATGTCGTTTTCGAGGGCCCGCAGTTCGGCTTCGGTGATGCCGAGTTTTTTGGCAGTCGAGGCGTACATGTTTTCGCGGAAGGCTATCATTTCTTCGTTCGAGCAGGTGTATTGCTTGTCGAGTTCCCTGACGCGCGTCGTAACGGCTACTATCTTCCGGTAGTAGGTTTCGCGGGCGGCGGCATTGGGGTTCGCCATTTCATCGACCGATGGGAGCGGGGGAAGTTCCTTCAGCAGGGCTTCGATGGAGGAGGCTTTGCTGGGGGTGACTGCTTCGTCCCATGTAGCGGTAGCGGTGCGGAGTTTCTGCAGTTTGTCGGACGGGGTGGGGCGTTGGATCGGTTTGTTGCCATCGCTGTTCCCGTCGTGATTGTCGTCGGCTTGCGTCTGATCTTCCGCAATGTCGGTGCTTTCGCTGATGCCGACAGCGTTTTCCACTTTCTGCTTCAGCTTTTTCATAAAGCCCTGGCTGTGTCCCGCGGTGGGGAGGCAGCAGGCTAATGCTAGTAGGAATAAGGTCTTTTTCATGTCGTTCCGTTTTTATGGTGTTACATTATTTTCATATATGCACACAAAAAAAGCGTGTAAACTTTGTGATTGGTTTACACGCTTTTGGTTACGGAAATAATTATGTGATGCTATTCCTTTTTCTTCGTTATCAAACTTTTTAATCTTTCAGGATCCTGTCTGCAATCCCAAATACCAACTATATATATGACTTTTTCAGTCACACGATAAATAATTTTGTAGTGAGGATGTGTTACGATACTGCGATAAGTATATGACAGATCGGCTAACTCTGATTCGAGAGGGCCCATGCAAGGGAAAAGTGCAAGACGATTGGCTGTATTCTCTATTTTATCCAAAATTTTCTCTGTTATACGTGGACCGGCCACTTGCAGGTAAAAATCAATGATCTTTTTCAGTTGTTCGCTTGCTTCATCTTCCCATATTATTTCCATGATTGTATCCTTTCTCTTATTTCTTTCATGACTTTTTCATGGGAATGGACTTTTCCGGCAGCAATGTTTTCTTCTGCTTTCCGGAGAGATTCTATTCGTTCTTCATGAGTATATGGTAATCCAGGAATATGTTGGATAGGGATACTGTCTTTTAACTTCAAGATTCTATCAAGACTGCGCTTTACTTTTTCAAGTACTTCATCATTGTCAATATTCAGTATTGCCCGGGCTATCCGTGCCTTGTCTGCTTCGAAATTTACAGTTGTGTCCATAAAGCTTTTCTTTTTTAGGATATATCGCAAAAGTAGTGAATTTGCTGTAAATCAAATGCAATTCTTTTACTTTCTTTTGTTAAACGTGTAAATCAGTATGTGTAGCTAATCTCTCCTACACTTCAATCTGTGGATCGTCTTTATCTTGTCCTAATTGAAGAAAGTCCTTTGCATTGATGGGGGTTACGACCGGACGGCCGGTTTCTTCTTCGAGTTTCATGCGGGCCTCTTTGGCGACGTTTGCTCCACGGCGGGCTACTTCCATATGATCGTCGAAAGTTTCTGTTTCCGTCACTTCCGATATCTCCTTGGTGGAGAGTTCGGCAAGCATGTTTAGCACCAACTCTTTATTGGTCATATTATCGCGTAGGTTTTCTTTTTTCAGCCTCTTAAATTGTTTGTATTCTTTGGCTGTTTTTCCTGCCCACGTCTTATAGATAATATCTGTTAGAGTGGCAAACTGCACACCTTCTTCCAGTCCCTGGCGTTTCCATTCGTCGGTCAGGTCTTTACGGATTTCGATGCTTTTGAGACGCTGATTTATCCAGTTGTCGGAGTAGCCTAACCGTTTGTAGTCGGTCATGGCCTGTTCGATGGATAACTCCGGGTCTTGCATCTGGTCGAGACGTTCTTTCGCTACCTGTGCCATCCAGAGTTTGAACGGCTCGGCTTTGGGCGAAGGGATGGATTGGATCAGGCGGAAGAGTTGTTCGGTGGTGGCTACGTCGGTTAGACGCATTTTACCGTCTTCAGCAGGTAATTTCAACCGGTTACAATTTGTAACCGTTTCATTTCCTTCTTTAGTTAGTCTGTTTTTCAGCACTTTCCAGTAGTTACGAGCTGTTTGATAGTCACTGTCCGTCAATACAGCCACCACATCAACAATAGAAAAGTACCATTCTTCGGTTTCACTATCCCATAATGTGCGGACTTTCTTCTCTTCAAAAACTTTGATAGCATTTTGCTGTGTCATAATTTATGGTTTATTGGTTCTTTGCAAAGATATGCAAATACTTCTCAAAACCTTTTGTTTCCGAAGAAATTATTTTAAACGTGTAAACCAATACGTCAAAGAGCGCTTTTTAGTATGTTGTTATGGCAGGTGTGTCAAAACTCCGCTCTGTCATGGCGAACTTGATTCGCCATCTCATACTAAACACTGATTATCAGTGTAGGATGCGATCCCGGGTCAAGCCCGGGATGACAGGACAG
>OGJY01000041.1_pt1 | contig 149951 bp, 126 predicted proteins | sample 1572231 | NCBI WGS metagenome assembly OGJY01 (sample SAMEA2582121, study PRJEB24529) | metagenome | biome: Human gut stool | place: China | collected 2011
AAAAAGGGCATACAGCCGTATTTTATTGATTTTATACCCATGCGTACTGCAGGCAATGCCTGCTGACATTGCCTGCCGACATTGCCCGCAAGTATTGCCAACAGTATGCAGCTTGAAGGTGAAGCTTTCAAGCCTTGCACTTTTGAAAAATTTTCTTGTGTTACTCAACCATTGTATAATCTATCAAGTTCGCTTTATCTGCAAAAGCAGAAATTTTCTTGTGTTACTCAACTCACGCTATTACTTTATCTCATATACATCTGCAAAAGCAGAAATTTTCTTGTGTTACTCAACTATGGAATCTCAAATGGTGAATGGCAAATCTGCAAAAGCAGAAATTTTCTTGTGTTACTCAACTTCGTACTCTTTGCCCTCTTCGTACTATCTGCAAAAGCAGAAATTTTCTTGTGTTACTCAACAAGTGATGAAAGAACACTATGGAACACTGTATCTGCAAAAGCAGAAATTTTCTTGTGTTACTCAACGCCGTAGGCATGGCATACAGTAAGTGCATCTGCAAAAGCAGAAATTTTCTTGTGTTACTCAACAAGCACAAGGACTATGTACCATGTGTGGATCTGCAAAAGCAGAAATTTTCTTGTGTTACTCAACGTGGCTACGGATGTATAGTCTATGTTATCTGCAAAAGCAGAAATTTTCTTGTGTTACTCAACACCTACTCCGTCATTATGCACAAATATCTACTGAGTAACACACATATTAATCATATTTTTTGTGAGTTTTTTACAACATTGTCAAGTAACACAAGTTAATTTAAAATATTAAGGCTGAGGTTTGCAATTTATTCTCTCTTTTCAGATTTCTATGAGATAATGATAAAATCCTTCTCATCATTTTTAGCATATCCGAACCTTAACACTTCACAGATTGATGACAGTTTAAATATAATGACGCTATCCTGTTGAGAAAAAAGTTTCTCGTATCTGTTCTTCAAATCGTTGACTATATTATCTACTATTCTAGGGCTGTTGTCAATCTCGAATACTGAATATTGTAGTCCATGTCCAAATCTTGACAGATATTTCGAGAATTTCGTTCTAAGTTTATCATCTGATATATCATAACTCACTACAATCATTTTTTCCTCCATAAACAAACAATGTTAATGTAATTTGAATATCGGAAGTTCCTCGACACTCTTTCTCTTCATAAAATACCTATAATAATTTTGAACATACATAAAAATATCGTCCTTATAATCAAGAATTGCCTTCATTAGGAACTGTATATATGCAACACTACTTTGGTAAGACAAACACCACCTGTTATCGTATACTTCAAAATCATCTTTCTTACACTGATTGAGATTAATCGCTTTCATTATTTCATAATCTATAATCGGTCGCATAGGTTCCATAATGTCACACACAAGTGATTTTCTCATATAAAAACATTTATGAAATACGCCATAATATGTATCAAATCCATATACCTGAAGTATCGCATCAACAAGATTAAAAAGCATTTCCTTGTAGAATATGACTTATTATCCACTGACTCATGCGCCTTGGTTCCATCAATCTGATAATTCGTCTGATACATAAGCTTGTCCTCACTCCCATATAACTTATGAAAGTATATGGAAGCAGGGCAAAATATAAAATCATTTAAATTTGATATAATTATTGCATCGTCCATCACACATACCTTTTATTCTGCATAAAGTCAAACCAATCTGCATTGGTAACGCACAGCAGGTCATTATTTTTCTTACCTTCCTTTTCCCAGCCTGATTTTATATTTTTTGCTTCATACAGACATTTCATTGCTATGCAGTAAGCTCCGTTGGCATCGGCATCAATCGGCATTGTTGCGTTATGCTTACCCGGCTCAGTTTCTTCGTTCATTTTTTTATACTTAAATGAGTCAAAAAACTCTCCTGCATCATTCATTATAGGAGATATAATTCTGTCATACTCTCCATTTTTCTCATTCTCCGCTTCACTTTTACTGTTTCTTAATTGAACTGTCAATCGGAATATTTTAAAAATTTCATTAATCACCGCACCTGAACTATCCACATCTAAAGTCCGAATGTCATCTACAAGATTGTGACCGTCACCATACTCAATATTATTTTCATTCAGCAGTCTTTTCATCTTATCCGTAAGCTGTATCTCGCGTGTGCTACTTGTATACCGTCCATTTTCATATACCTTCTGTATTCTGCTTCCGAAAGTATATGCCGTCCATTTTTTCTTTGCTATTACCGTATTGTGCATAGCAAAATTATCATAGTCGAAAGTAAATGCAAACATTTCCTCTCTGTTATCGTTCTTTTCGACATATCTTATGCAGTCAAATTTAGATAAAAATTCCTTTCTGTCATTATCTGCCCTTGCCGTGCCCTCTTTTTCTCCGGATTTGAACTTAAACATGTCCACGAAACCTGTCGCAGGGTCAATCTTAGATGTATACGCAGGCGGAACATAGAAGATAATACCGCACTGTCTTCCAACCTTCTTGACCTCTTTTGGAACAAATGCAAGCTGATAGCCCTTTAAAACACCTCCCGGCTCATCTACTTTTTTTGTTTTGTCCACAAGGTAACTCAGCTTACTTATAAGCATACTCTCAAACTTCTGGTATACCTGTCTTTCAATCTTAAATCGTCCTCGTTTGAAACCATAGTTCAAATCCTCCATCGCAATTATGGCATTATATTTAATAACCATATCTGCAATCTCATGTACCACAAGTGAAAGATACCCGTCCTTGAGGTCTTTTATCCTGCCGACCTCCTTCCAGCTCTTTCTCGCCTCGTCCCTCGCCTTTTCACGCTCAACAAGTTTTTTCTGATAACTATAACTATTTACAACATTATAAGATTTCTGCTCAACTATTCTTCCCTTCATGTCGATAACGGACACATATACAAGATTTCTCTCGCCACGGTCTATTCCTATTATGTGCATGTCATCCTGTTTTGAGATATAATCAAGCACCTGCTCGTTTAACTGCTTAGCACTTGCTCCCTCTGTATTGTAATTGATTACAACAGATGTATGGATAAAAAACTTATCAACCGTATATCTTCTGTCCTTGATTATTTCTTTCTCAGCCTCGAAATACTCTACCAACTTATTATCAAGCAGGCTCTGCGCGTTTTCCGAGAGTTTCGTTGTTCTTCCATTATTAAGGTATGTATATATTTCCATATACTCTTTATCAGGAATAGGTACTCTCACCTCCTCATTTCCAATATTAGTCTTGTAGGTCTTGTTAACAAGTATAGAGCCTTTTCTGTGTCCGCTTGGCTTGTCAATGCTCGCCTTTCTAAAGAACAACTCCCCCTTACCACTAAGTTTCAACACTGTCTCCCTGATATTTTCTTCACTGAACAAATTCTTAAAATACAAGGTGTGAAGATTAGGCGTTCCCATACTGCTTTCCGAGAAATCCTTATTATATATCTGGAAAAGATATATCTGACCTGTCTCGTCAAGCCTGTCAATATCTTCCTTTGAGATATTGACCCAGCTAATTTTATATCCCTGCTTCTCAACCTCACTATAAAATCCGCTTATATCCTCATAACTCTTTGTATCGGAAAATTTAAAATCAAAGACCTTCCAATCAGGATTGGCATTTATTGATGCCTTAAAATAATCAATAAGGTCATGGCAGAACTTTATGTCAAAGTTCTTACTTGACTTGATATGTCTGTCATTGTCATATCCATCAATGATATATTGCGATAGCTTATACTTTTTCTCGCATTCATCTGATTTAATAAAAATCCTCGGGAAGTTTGAATGAATATTTGATAGCAAACTATACACCATCTTCTCATATCCATCGCCAACATCTCCCGAATATCCTTCCATTATCTTCTTGTCGGGTTTATTCTTTACATTAAAAATGCCAAGGTAATACTTGCCATCTCTGCGAAGTATAATTGCATTATCATCATATTCCTTGCTTTTTGACCATCCCTCTGCCAATGTAGGGGAATTAAAATTAAGCTTAATTTTATTCTTATTGTATGGTTTTCTGGTTACATAATTTCTCACCCTGTTATAAAGAGGCTCAATTCCATCTATTATCTCTTTGAGTTCATCAATCTCACTGTAAAATCCCACGTCTACCGCCTCGCCGTCCCCGACAGCAAATGTGTCGAGGAAGCGATTTGTATTAAGCAGCATATCAAGCACACACTTTATGCGCTCAATCTTTGCATCGTTCTCAATAAGCTTTACAGTGTCCGAGCCGTCCTGCCCAAATTTATATAATTTATTATCGCTATATATCTCTCTGATTTGGTATATGTATTCTTTAGCACTTTTCCCCCTTTTCTCATACATCTCAACAACTTTATCTATGCTGTCCAGACTCCTGAAGCTATCCTTTTTTACCTTTTCCTCAACCTTCTTCTCTTTTTTATCCCCATTGCCAACTGTATTATCCTCATAATATCTTCTAATACAATCATCTAAAGTATTCCATTTTCCACTTATAAAATTTGAAATACTGCTATAATTCTTGGACGATATATATATTTTATCAAAATCGTATTCCTCTGCTTTTCCAAGCATCTTTTCAACCTTAGCACTGAAATTGCTGTTAAAAATTCTATCGACGAACTCATTTATCGAGCTGTAAACCTGTGCATCATCTTCATATTTATATGGTACTTCATAGCTTGTCGATGAGATGCTCAATATCTGCTTGTAAAGCTTTCTCATTCTGTACTGCCCCGACTTTTCTTTCGTCTGCTGACAGTACAGGTTCATATGACTATTAACAATTCCGCATATATCATTGTAGAACTCTATCCCCTGCTGTGTCAGCACATTATTATAAAAGCTATAAGAATATATGTCTGGCAACTTCCATTCATCAAGCTGCTGTCTGCCCTGGTGCTCTATTTTCTCAATTTCCTGCGGTGCGTTATCCTCAATATTTTTATAAGAAATAATATTCTGATAAAAAATTGCCGTATTCTCGTCAACTGTTCTATGACATATTGACGAATGTATTGGCTTTTTAGAGAATATATTTTCCCTGTTGTTAAAAAAAGGAACTAATGAAGTGGTAAATCCTTTAAAAAGTTTTAACGTGTCAAGCTTCTGCTGCTTCTCTTCAGCACTGTACTCTTTATTGTTCCGTACAAACTCCGGCAGAACCTTTGTTACAAACTTCCCGGAAAACATCATTTTAAATATGTCATCGTCTGACAGAACATTGTAAAACTTACCTCGCATCTCTTCTTGTACCTTTTCCAGTTGAGCTTTGCAATTCTTATCCTTTTTTCCTGATTTATAAGCCACCTCCATTATTGAGAAGAGTTCATCCCAGTCTAACGAACTTACCCCGGAAAGTTTTGTATAAATGTACCTTCTGTAGTAATCGTCCATTATACTCTTTAGCTTATCACTTTCCTCTGCCCTAAGTTCATCTGCTGAGAGAATAGCATCCTCCTCAATATGCTTTCTTGTCCACTCCGTAGGACGAAGCTCGTTCACCAGTGTTTTTACACACGAATTCTTGTTAATAAAATTTTCGTAGCCCATTTTTGCTCCTTTCATTTTTATGAAGTTATGTATTCTTTGTTTGTGATATTTGTAAAAAAATAACGTAACATTCATACGTTATTTTAAACCTGATAACTTCAATCTACTATTATAGTAGAAATTTCATATAGATACTAACTTCACATCTTGATATCTAATATATACTTTATTCTTATGTTTGTCAACGCATTATGAAAATTCTTGAATAATTTCAAATACTTAAATATGCTCTTAATAAAATACCGTCTTGTCGGCTGTAACCACCATACCTTGAGTGTGTTCCACATTCTCCATTATATATTTTATCACCATCTTTTCCTTTTTTATTGCGGTTCAGCATAAAACCAGTTTACCCTCCATGGGTTTATTCCTCTCATTTTCCTTTAAAAAACCCTTCCCGCTGCCAAGCTGCCATCTCTCGTGGGTATAAAAGCCACTTTTTCATTTTCTTGCCCTTAAAATGCTCAAAATAAAGCAATTCGTGGGCATAGGAAGCAAAAATACGGCTTGTATGCCCACGTGCCACCCATAATCAGAGTGAAAAAGGGCATACAGCCGTATTTTATTGATTTTATACCCATGCGTACTGCAGGCATTGCCTGCTGACATTGCCTGCATACATTGCCATCAGGCATTGCCCGCAAGTACTGCCAACAGTAAGCAGTTTTAGGGTGGAGCTTTCAAGCCTTGCACTTTGATATTTCTACACAAAGATTCCAACCACCAGCTTCACAATGAGCGCCGCAGCCCACGCTATCGCACACTGCCATATTACAACTCCTACCGCCCACTTCATTCCAAGCTCTCTCTTGATTGCAGCTATCACCGCTACACAAGGTGTGTACAAAAGACTGAATGTGAGAAGTGCTGCCGCTGCCACCGGCGATAATACTGTACCGATACCTGCGCCGAAAAGTACCTCAAGCGTAGATACAACACTCTCCTTTGCCATGAAGCCGCTGATAAGTGATGTGCATATACGCCAGTCGCCAAGACCAAGAGGCTTAAATAACGGAACCAGCAGCCCCGATATTCCCGCAAGTATGCTCTCGCCCGAGTCCTCAACCATGTTAAAATGAATGTCAAAGCTCTGTAAAAGCCACACAACTATAGTTGCAATAAGGATTACCGAGAACGCCTTCTGGAGGAAATCCTTTGCTTTTTCCCACAGAAGCTGTCCTACATTCTTAGGACTTGGCAGTCTGTAATTAGGAAGCTCCATGACAAACGGAACCGGTTCTCCCTTAAAGAGTGTTCCCTTGTAGAGAAATGCAACGAGTATTCCCACAAGTATTCCAAAAAGATACAGTCCCGTCATAATGAGTCCTCCCTGCTTAGGGAAGAATACACTCACAAAGAAAGCATATATCGGAAGCTTAGCCGTACAGCTCATGAACGGTGTAAGGAGTATAGTCATCTTACGGTCTCTCTCACTGGTGAGGGTTCTCGTAGCCATGACAGCCGGAACCGTGCAGCCGAAACCGATAAGCATAGGCACTATGCTTCTTCCCGAAAGACCAATCTTACGAAGAAGCTTGTCCATCATAAACGCAACTCTTGCTATGTAACCGCTGTCCTCCATGAGTGATAGGAAGAAGAACAGTGTGACTATAATCGGGAGGAAGCTTAAGACACTTCCGACTCCTGTAAATATACCGTCAATCACAAGGCTTCTGAGCACACCATTGACCCTAGCGGCAGCCATTGCAGCATCGGTGACCTGTGCAAGCTTATCTATTCCGAGTTCAAGAAGCTTCTGAAGAGCCGCTCCTATGACATTGAAGGTGAGATAAAAGACCAACGCCATTATCGCTATAAAGCATGGGATTCCGGTATATTTTCCGGTAAGGATTCTGTCTATTTTCTCGCTTCTTATTCGTTCCTTGCTCTCCTTAGGTTTAACAACGGTCTGCTCACACAGTTTCTCGATAAAGTCAAAGCGCATGTCTGCTATCGCTGCACTTCTGTCAAGACCTCTCTCTGTCTCCATCTGCTTCACAATATGTAAAAGCGTCTCTGTCTCATTCTGGTCAAGCTTAAGCTTTTCAATTATGAGGTGGTCGCCTTCTATAGCCTTTGTAGCTGCGAAACGCACCGGAATATCTGCACTCTCTGCATGATCCTCAATAAGGTGTTCAACAGCATGTATACATCTATGAACCGCACCGCCATGATCCTGTTTATCGCAGAAATCCTGTCTTAAAGGGCGCTCCTGATATTTTGCAATATGCAGTGCATGCTTTACAAGCTCATCAACGCCCTCATTTTTTGCGGCAGATATCGGTATAACCGGTACGCCAAGCATTCCCTCTATGGTGTTGACATCAATGGAGCCATGATTTCCTGTCACCTCATCCATCATATTCAGAGCCACTACCATAGGAATGTCCATCTCAAGAAGCTGCATGGTAAGATACAGATTTCTCTCTATATTCGTGGCATCAACTATGTTGATGATTGCCTTTGGGTGTTCATTGAGCACAAAGTTACGCGATACAATCTCCTCACTGCTGTATGGCGACATCGAATATATTCCGGGTAAATCCGTAATGTTAGTGTTGGGATACCCTTTAACAGAGCCGTCCTTCCTGTCGACGGTGACACCAGGGAAGTTACCAACATGCTGGTTAGAACCGGTAAGCTGGTTGAAAAGTGTGGTTTTTCCGCAATTCTGATTACCCACCAGGGCATAGGTAAGCTTCGTTCCCTCCGGAAGCGGGTTCTCATCCTTCTTTGAATGGTACCTTCCATCCTCCCCCAGTCCCGGATGCTCAGATTTCTTTTCGTTCTCCACTCTCGCGTGTGGGTTGCTTCTCTTCTCAATACTGTCAATCTCTATCTGTGCCGCCTCGGCAAGACGCAGTGTAAGCTCATAGCCATGAACCTGAAGCTCCATCGGATCTCCCATCGGTGCAAGCTTTACAACAGTAACCTCTGCACCGGGAATCATTCCCATATCAAGGAAATGCTGTCTGAGCGCACCACTACCCCCGACTTCCTTAATAACACCGCTTTTACCAATCTGTAATTCACTTAATTTCATAACCTAATTCTTCCGTTTTCCTAAAATGAAGTGCATTCTCAATCAGGGCAGACTGCCGGAGTATTCCGGTGCACTACATCTTAAAATATTCAATACTTTTAACGAGCTTATCAGCAATCGTCTTCAGCTCGTCCGCACTATTGTACACCTGCTTGAAGGTATCTGCAACAATTTCTGTCTGCTCATAGGTACTCTTTGTGCTGTCAAGATTCTCGGCAGATATCTCTGAAAGATGTTCAACTGCCTGAAGCACTTCATTTCTGGCACCTTCAAGTCTTCCTGAGCTCTCCTTTATCTGTGCAATGCTCTTCATGGAGCTTGCAATCTCCTCTATAACCTCTGCGACAACCTGCTGTGTTTCCTGCATGCTCTCGCTCTGACTTGCTATAATTTCCTGCATCTGCTGCATTGCCTGTACTGCCTTCTCCGAGTCAGCTCTAAGCACCTCTGCCGTAGCTTCAATCTCCTTGCTTGACTCATTAGACTGCTCCGACAGATTCTTAATCTGCTCTGCCACAACCGCAAAACCTCGTCCGCTGTCTCCTGCTCTTGCCGCTTCTATTGAAGCATTGAGACTTAAAAGACCGGTGTCCTCCGCAATCGAATTGATAAAGGTCGTAGCCGCCTGAATCTTTTTAACCGACTCATTTGTCCTGTTAGTCTGCTCCTGCACCTCACCGATTATCTTTTTGACATCCTCATTTATCTGTCTGAGGCTTAAAAGTGTTTTAGACGCCTTCTCACTTGAACTCTGCATTGAAGCAGCGTTACCGCTCAACAACTCTGCTTCATTTGATGTCTCTGTTATATTATCTCCCATAATCTTCATCTGCTCAGACGTACTCTGTGAATTTTCCGCCTGAAGCTGCGAATTATCAACAACCTGGCTTACCGCCGTGCGGACATCATTCATGGTTCCGTTAGTGTTGTCCGCTGCCGTTCCAAGGAGCTGTGAAGCTTCAAGAAGAGCCTTCGCGTTATCGGTTATTTCCTTTATTGTAGACCTCATAGTGTCACGAAGCGTTATGGTAACTCTTGAAAGCTCACCTATCTCATCCTTCTTCTTAAGAAGCTTATCATCAACCCACACATCCAGATTTCCTTCAGCCAGTCTGCCAACCACCTGGATACTTTTCCTGATATTTCTGCTCATACTGCCTGCGAGCCTGATTCCAACTGCGATACATATAAGCATGACAACGATTACCGATGAACATATTGAGCTTAGAATACGTTTAACAACCGCTTCCTTTTCCTTTAAATTAGTACCCACAAAAATCATTCCTATAATCTGATTATCCGAATTATTCTGGTGTACAGGCATAAAATAGCCGTAATTCAATTCTCCTTCGATTGAAACTGCACTGCTGAAGTACTCCTCTCCACCTTTTAATACCTTCTCGACAATCTTGTCTCCTGCTCTCGAGCCCAGCACACGGTCACCGTTGGCATCCTTCGCCGATGTCATGATTCTTTCGTCTCCGTAGAAAAAGGTCACATCCATTCCGCTGTTGCTCTTTATCTTATCAACCAGACTCTCCGACTTGGATATATTATAGCTGCCCTTCCATATATCACCATTTGTGCTCTGAATATAATCTCCGGCATTCTGGTCATAAGCTGCAAGCGTCGCTGCCGCCGTTCCCTTAAGAGCCTCCTCAATCTCACTTGTCACCGCTTTTCGTACCTGGGTACTGATGAAAAAAATCGATATCACACCAAGCATAAGCACCGGACCAACAGCTATCATCAATATTTTTTTCTTAATATTCATCCTTACCCTCCTACTCTACCACGTCCACGGTCTTAAAATACCAGTTAATCGCTCCTGTTATTGTGGCATCATCCAAAGTCCTGCCTGCCTCACCGACTGTCCCGCCTGTATTGGTTTCTATCACTCCGTCAAACACACCCAGCTCACCCGACAATATTTTTTTCTTAGCCTCATTCACCTTCTCAGCCGTGCCATCCGCACAGAAATCTGCAAGCTCTGTGATTCCCACAAGGTTCTCGCTCATACCTCCGTAATAATTGCTTCCGTCCCATGTTCCATCTATAACGCTCTGAACTGCAGCCGTATAGTATGCACTCCAGTTCCAGATTACACTGCACAGACATGCATCAGGAGCCTCCTTGCTCATATCCGAATTATAACCGATGCCATACACACCTCTCTCCTCTGCAAGTGTCTGCGGATATGAAGTATCACAATGCTGTGTTATGACATCGCAGCCCATATCAAGAAGAACCTCTGCAGCCTCCTTCTCTGCTTCCGGAGCATACCAGCTGTTCGTAACCTTCACATAAACCTTAGCATCCGTATTCACAGAATATACTCCCAGTGCAAATGCATCAATTCCGCCTGTAACCTCTGAGTTGCTTGAATCCATCGCCGCAACATATCCAATCTTATCGGTCTTTGTATTCATCCCGGCAACAATTCCACTTAAGTACCTTGCCTGATAGATTCTGCCAAAGTAATTGTTAAAATTCCTGCCATTGCTCATATTCCCCGTTCCATGAGAAAAATACACATCAGGGTACTCTTCTGCCATCTTAGCTGTTGTCTTCATGTACCCCCAGCTTGTGGTGAAGATTATATTACAACCCGCGTCAATACACTCCTTTATAGCCTTTTGCGTTGCCTCCTCGTCCGAATCATCAACATTGATTTTTCTCACTATCTGACTGTCCGACAAGCCAAGATTCTGCTGCATTCCCTGAATACCAAGCTCATGCGTATAGGTATATCCGCTGCCCGCCGCCGGGTCTGATAAATGCAGCACTCCAACCTTAATTTCATCCTTGGATATGCCCTTCTTTACAGTCTCCGTCTGCTCCTTATCCACAGCCACCCCCCGCGCCGTCTGCCTGCTGCTGTTCCCGGTGAGATTCGTCGCATAATCATCAAGCTGAGAATCCTTCGAACATCCCGAAAGCAGCATACATGCCATAACTAATACCGTCACTTTCTTTAAAAAACTTCTCATAGTATTTTCTCTCCCTTGTATTTTAATAAGTTCCGGAATTACATACCATATTATAATCCAAGTGAAAATGCAGTGCAATAATTTTTATGATTGTAGAAGAATAGTGAAGCGGACATTCGCAATCCGCTTTCGCTACTTGCTCATGAACGCGGTTCGCATCCCCCTTACCCACCGCTTAGTGTTCTACACACTTAATGCGGAGGATTGCTTATTCTGCGTTCAAACATTTAAGACCGCCACGCCTGATATGACATACTATAATATCAGAACCTGAGGGCACAAGTCCGATATAAGCTTACCTGTAAGAGGATTTTGGCAGCTATTGAAGCTGATATCCGAAGATTTTATGGAATAACAATTAATTTCGTCTTATTACAATATCAGCCTGTAAGGGATTACCGGAAAATTTGACATATTGTTTTCATGAATATATAATAGTACAAGGTCAAAAGCCGTTCTGCACATCATATTGCTGATACAACAACTGATATGCATAATTATAACACATTATAAGCCGGCATTTTTTGACTGTGCACATCATCAGATATATTTTAAAAAGGAGATACCAATGAAAAAGTTTAAAGAATTTCTTAAACGAAAAGATATCGAAATCTCTGCAAAGAGATACGGTATTGACGCCCTTGGTGCAATGGCACAGGGACTATTTGCTTCATTATTAATAGGCACAATCATAGCCACGCTCGGCGAGCAGCTCGGCATTGCCCTGCTGGTGACAATCGGCGGATATGCCAAGGCTGCAACCGGTCCCGCAATGGCTGTCGCCATCGGATATGCCCTCCACTGTCCTCCGCTTGTTCTGTTCTCACTGGTAGCTGTCGGTTCGGCAGCTAACACGCTTGGAGGTGCCGGCGGTCCGCTTGCTGTTCTTATCATAACAGTACTCGCTGCTGAATTCGGAAAGGCAGTCTCAAAGGAAACCAAGATTGATATTATCGTCACTCCGTTTGTGACTATCGTTATAGGAAGCCTTCTTGCAATGCTTCTCGCACCTGCAATCGGAAAAGCTGCCAGCAGTGTCGGTGCCGCAATCATGTGGGCAACTGAGCTGCAGCCATTCTTCATGGGAATAATCATTTCCGTGATAGTGGGCATCGCACTCACCCTGCCTATAAGCAGTGCCGCAATCTGTGCCGCATTAAGCCTTACAGGACTCGCAGGCGGTGCCGCACTCGCTGGCTGCTGTGCCAACATGGTCGGCTTTGCAGTGCTCAGCTTTAGGGAAAACAAGTGGGGCGGTCTGTTCGCGCAGGGCATCGGAACCAGCATGCTCCAGATGGGAAATATCGTTCGCAATCCTCGTATATGGCTCCCTGCCATACTCACCTCAGCCATAACCGGTCCGATTGCCACCTGCATATTCAAGCTTCAGATGAACGGTGCCGCCGTAGCTTCAGGAATGGGTACCTGCGGTCTGGTAGGTCAGATTGGTGTGTACACCGGATGGCTCAATGATATAGCAGCCGGAACCAGAACTGCCATCACAGGCTTTGACTGGCTGGGACTTATACTCATAAGCTTCATACTTCCCGGTGTCCTCGCATGGGCATTCGGATTGTTCTTTAGAAAAATCGGCTGGATCAGGGAGAATGATTTAAAGCTGGACTTATAAGGTCCAGCTTTTTTGCTCTACTCTGTGCGCTCTTTTCCCCAGAAGAACAGCGCTACCGTTCCCGGTCCCGTGTGGCTTCCTATCGTTGTCCCCACATAGTTAATCTCCACAGCTCCATCAAGCTTAGGAAACTTTTCCTCGACAAGCCTTGCGACCTCCTTCGCGTCCTCAACGCAGCCCGACTGGGAGATATAACACTTTCCCGAATAGTCAAGGCCATCCCGTGCATTCTCAGCCATTCTGTCAACGATAGCCTGAATCACCTTTTTCTTCGTCCTTATCTTATATCTCGGAATAAGACGCCCCAGATTATCCATATTAAGCAGCGGACAGATGTTAAGTACCTTGCCTATCGCACCCGCTGTCTTAGAAATTCTGCCGCCCTTGATGTAGAATGAGAGGTCGGTTGAAAAGAACCAGTGATTGAGTCTGAGCTTGTTCTCCTCAATCCACTCATGGAGTTCATCTATGCTCCTTCCCTCAGCGCGCAGAGTCGACAGTGTATCCATAATCAGTCCATACCCCGATGAGGCTCCAAGCGAGTCCACAACATATATCTTCCTGTCCGGATACTTTTCCTCGAGTGCAGCCTTCGCTATATTGGCGGAATTGATTACGCCCGATATTCCCGACGAAAGACACACATGCAGAATATCATATCCCTCCCGCAAAAACGGCTCAAAATACGCCTCAAACTCATCTGCATTGACCTGTGAGGTCTTCGTGTCAGCACCAGCTGCCATTCTCCTGTAAAAATCCTCAAAGCCAATCGTCTGCCCTAAATCATCCGGGTACTCAACACCATCAAGCTCATAGTGGAAACATATATACTTTACATCAATCGCCTCAAAATGCTCCTTTGTCAAATCAGCCGTGGAGCAGCAGCTCAAAATATACTTTTCCATGTGAATAGCCTCCTTAAAATATATTTCAGTTATATAATATGTTGTTTGGTCAAAACATCCGCTATAAACCTAGCGTGTATAACGTAAGGCTGTTACACGCTGACTGTTCTGTACTCAACCCCAAGCTCCGGCAGTACTTTTTCAAACACATCCTTCGTCTTAATTCTGAGACTTGATGTATTTATACATGGATGACATCCAAAATATTCCGACCTAAAAACATCCTCATCAACAATAAGATGTACTCTATGCTCATGGTCATTCATCAGTCCCATAACACTCACCGAGCCAGGCGTTATATCAAGAAATTCAAGCATCTTATCCGAATCCGCAAATGACAGACGTGATGCACCAAGCTGCTTAGATACCTCCGCTGTCCTAAATTTCTTGTCAGCACAGAGCATCAACAGATAGTACTCTGTTTTAGCCGAATTAGTCAGGAACAAATTCTTACATATAACCGCCGGTTCCAACAACTCATCAATTGCAGCGCATGCTTCCATTGTGTTAACTTCCTCGTGGTCAACACGCTGATACTCAATCCTCAGCCTGTCAAGCAAATCATAGACGCGGATCTCCTTTTCTAGCCTGCCTGTAACCTCCTTCGGTCTGCCGTCTTCCAATGTCAATGTCCCCAACTTAATTTCCTTCTTTCTGTGTAATATTGTATTTTTATGACTCACTATCGTTTATAAATATTTTCAAAAAACTGCAGAACCCCATCCTCAACCGCAAACTGCTCAAGCTCCTCCTTTGACAAATCATAATAATACTTGTTGGTTCTTATGTGTATGGAAAGACTATCAAGCGGAAAGCCCTTCTTTCTTATGGCGCTATGCTGTGTATCCGCAATAATAAAAGGCTCACTCGCCATCGAAGGTGCCATTGACTCATAGATATGCTCCCCGTCCTGCACAAAACATATTGCATTCCTGTACCTGGCCGTGAGGTTTCCATATTTTTTTGCAAGCCCCGAATAGTATTCCACCATCTCATCATCCGAAAGACATTTACCGTTCACATTACGCACATGCACACCCGGCTGAAGCTCATCCGGCACATTGTCAAAATACAGCCCCGAATCACAGGAAAATACCGGCATATCAAAAGCCCTATAGTAAGCCAGAGCTTTTATCCGCGCGTTTTCAAGAGGAGTGCTTCCTGTCTCCGCAACCTCCGGAATGTCCATTCCCTCCGCCCTCAAATCATTCAGACCAATAAGCTCTATATCTATCTTTTTGAGTCTGTTACGCATAACAGAAAGCTTTGCCGCGTTTCCCGTGCCAAATAGTAGTTTCATTGCAATCTCCTCCGGAGGTAATGTAATCTTCTTTATATGTTTTGCCCCCACTCATAACATAAAACATTATACCCAACTCATAACACAAAACATTATACCCATCTATTGCAGTGAAAACAAGCTGTTAGTACTTAGATTATTGATTTCTTTGCTTTATTTTCTATAGACCATGCCTATATCAGAGTTCTTAGAACATCTTGCTTCGTACAACGGAGCTGATATGCATAAATATAATACGTTATACACTCGTACATTAAGTTGGCATGTTTTGACCAAAACATCATATTATTGAACAATACATTTTCCTCACAAAAAGAATATGCCGGGCATAACCCGGCACCAAAAAGGTATTATTACATTATATCAACGATAACCTTCTTATCTTCCTTTGTCGCCGCTGCTTTAACAACTGCGCGGATTGACTTAGCAATTCGGCCCTGTTTGCCGATAACCTTGCCAGTGTCAGATGGGGCAACTTTTAACTCGAGGACGATGGCTTTTTCCTTAACGGTCTCAGTCACAACGACCTCGTCAGGATTGTCTACAAGTGCTTTCGCAATAACTTCAACCAATTCCTTCATGTCACACCTCCAACAAATTACTTCTCAATACCAGCGAGCTTGAAAATCTTGCTAACAACCTCTGTTGGCTGAGCGCCGCTTGCTAACCACTTCTTTGCTAACTCCTCGTTAACATTGTAGGTGCTAGGATCGTTATTAGGATCGTATGTTCCGATCTCCTCGATGAATCTGCCATCTCTTGGGGATCTTGAATCAGCAACGATGATTCTATAGAAAGGAGCCTTCTTCTGTCCCATTCTTCTTAATCTGATCTTAACTGCCATTTTAATTTCACCTCCTTGGATAATTTCTAAAATATGTTAAAAAGGAAGTCTGAACTTACCTCTTTTACCACCCTTGCCGCCGAGCATTCCTGGCATCTGCTTCATCATCTTCTTCATCTGCTCCTGCTGTTTCACAAGACGATTGACCTCGGCTATGTCAACTCCCGCACCCTTTGCAATTCGGTTCTTGCGGGAAGGATTAAGGAGTGACGGATTACGTCTCTCCTGCGGTGTCATGGAAAGAATGATGGCCTCGACGCGTCCGAGAGCACTCTCATCAACCGCATCCATGTTCACATTCTTCATCTGATTGCCAAGTCCCATGCCTGGAAGCATATTTAAAATACTTCCGATACCGCCCATGTTCTTGACCTGCTTCATTGATTCAAGATAATCCTCAAAATCAAATTCAGCCTTGCGGAGCTTCTGCTCCATCTCCTTGGCCTTCTCCTCATCAATCTGGCTCTGTGCCTTTTCGATAAGTGTGAGCACATCGCCCATACCAAGAATTCGTGATGCCATTCTGTCCGGATAAAACTGTTCCAGATCAGAAAGCTTCTCACCCATACCAACATATAAAATAGGCTTACCGGTCACTGCCTTGATTGAAAGTGCCGCGCCACCTCTGGTATCACCATCGAGCTTCGTGATAATAACACCATCTATGCCAACCTCATCATTGAAGTGGGTTGCCACATTCACGGCATCCTGTCCTGTCATGGCATCGACAACAAGTATACTCTGGTGCACATCCACAACCGACTTAATCTCTCTGAGCTCTGCCATCATCTCCTCATCTACATGGAGACGACCTGCTGTATCTAATATTACGACGTTATTGCCATTCTTCTCAGCATGGGCAACCGCAGCCTTGGCAATATCCGCAGGCTTAATCTTATCACCCATTGAGAATACAGGCACGCCCTGTTTCTCACCATTGATTTCCAACTGCTTGATTGCAGCCGGTCTATATACATCACAGGCAACAAGGAGAGGTCTCTTGCCCTTTTCCTTAAGCTTACCCGCTATCTTAGCAGTGGTAGTTGTCTTACCTGCTCCCTGAAGACCCATCATCATAATGACCGTGATTGCCTGACCACCCTTCAAATCAATCTCGGTAGTCTCAGAACCCATAAGAGAAATAAGTTCTTCATTCACAATCTTAATTACCATCTGTCCCGGTGTGAGACTGTTAAGAACATCCTGTCCGACCGCACGCTCCTGAACCGAGCTTATAAACTGCTTAACAACCTTAAAGCTGACATCGGCTTCAAGCAGTGCCATCTTAATCTCCTTAAGTGCAACCTTGACATCGGCTTCTGAAAGTCTTCCCTTGCCGCGGAGATTCTTAAATATATTCTGTAACTTATCGGATAAACTGTCAAATGCCACTCTATAACCACCTTATCCGGGCTGATGCCCCTATATCTGTTCTGTGTCTGCGAGTCCCCTGCCGACAACACGCTGTCTGTTACAGCTCATCTATGATTGCATTGGATATCGAATCAATTCTATCAACCAGCTCTTTTACTTCTTTCAAATCATCCGATGCTAACACCTGCTTCGAATAATCACTTATCTCATTGACCTTTTCCTTAATCTTCATAAATCTTTCGATTAAGTGAAGCGTACTCTCATAGTCATTGAGCAGCCTGTCAACTCTCTTTAACTGGTCATGAACACCTTGCCTGCTGATGTCATGTTCCTTGGCAATCTCGCTTATGGAAAAGTTATCTAATATATACTCCTCATAAATAGTCTTCTGATGAGGTGTGAGAAGTTCACCGTAAAAATCATAAAGAAGCGTCTGTTCTACAAGCTTTTCCATCTTCTCCATACTACTGTCCATATAGCACTCTCCTAAGCGTTCCGCCTCAATCCTTTGGTAGGATACTACATATCTTTTTAAATGTCAAGTGTTTTTTCTTGACATTTTTATTTTTTATTTTCCAGCCTTTTTCTTTATCACAAAAAGCACACCTGTCAGCAGTACCAATGAACATACAAGCGTAAACCACCAGTTTTTTGTAAAACCTGCAATCAGATATCCAACAACGCACACTGCAATTACCACAAGGGCATACTGCATCTGTGTCTGCACATGGTTGATGTGGTTAGACTGCGCTCCCGAGCTTGACATTATGGTGGTATCCGATATCGGCGAAAGATGATCACCGCAGACAGCTCCTGCAAGTACAGACGATACCGCTATTATCATCATGGTCTGGTCTGACTCGGCAAACATATTTATCACAATAGGAACAAGTATCGCAAATGTCCCCCAGCTCGTTCCCGATGAAAAAGCAATAAATATTGCAATACAGAAAATAATAAGCGGAATAAAATGTACAAGCCCCGGACTTAAGCTGATTGAACCTCTCACAAACTCTCCTATTCCAAGCGCATCCGTCATTCCCTTAAGCGTCCACGCAAGTACAAGTATTAGAATGGCAGGCATCATGAGCTTGCCACCCTCCGGAACAGAATTCATGAAATCCTTAAAGCCTATAACACGTCTAGGCAGATAAAAAACAAGAAGGAAGCCTATGGTGACAAGTCCAGCAAATACAAGTGATTCCGATGAAGAACAATTGGCAAAGCTCTCCACAAGATTCGTTCCACCATTTAAATGTCCTGTCCATATCATCGCCCCGATAGCCGTAACAATCATAACGATCATTGGCGCAATAAGATCAATCACTTTACCTCTTGCGTACTTTCCGCCCTCTGTCGGGTCTGTAACCTCCTGCTCCTTAAAAGCCTCTCCACCCGATGTAAACAGATCTCCGTTGGCAGCGTTCATCTCATGCTTTTTCATAAGTCCGAAGTCAAACCCCGCTATAGATGTAAAGAATACCATATATAATGTAAGAATCGCATAGAGGTTAAAAGGAATCGTAGATATGAACATCTCAAAACCTGACATTGAACTGTCAGCAGGAACATATGAGTTAACCGCCGCCGCCCATGATGAAATCGGAGCTATGATACATATCGGTGCTGCCGTGGCATCAATTATATATGCCAGCTTCGCTCTCGATATTTTATTTTTATCGGTAACAGGTCTCATAACAGAACCTACTGTAAGGCAGTTAAAATAGTCATCCACAAAAATAAGTACTCCGAGAAGTGATGTCGCAATAAGGGATGATCTCTTTGTTTTCAATTTTTTTGACGCCCATTCACCATAAGCCCTTGTTCCTCCCGATTCCTGCATCAGCATGACAATCATCCCGAGCAGGATCATAAACATGAGAATTGAAAAATCAACGCTCTCTATCATTGTGTTATACAGTGTGTCAAATGCCTCCCACGGATGAAAACCAGTGACAAGAAGTGCTCCAAGTGCACAGCCCGCAAACAGCGATATATAGACCTCTTTAGTAATCAGTGCCAATGCAATGGCTATTATCGGTGGCATAAGTGACCACCATGTACCTACAAACATATTTTTTCTCCTTAATAATTTAAATATATGTAATTGCAAAATGCAGTGTACGACAGCAGGATATCTTATCTTCCAAATCGTACTTACACCATCTGTCTCCAGATTAACTTCACTATTATAACATATACCTATTTAAATTGAAAAGCTTTTTCAGATGCTATGCTGATGCAAATTATTTTCATATTGCCCGGTGCAAAATCCGCTATTTACAATCTCATTGTGCCTATGTTAAAATTATAACAAGTAATTACCTACACTATATAAATTACGGAGGTACACAAATGACCGCAAAAGAATGTATAAAGGGTAGACGTTCAATCAGAACATTCAAGCCGGACGCTGTAGCGCCTGAGCTTATCAGGGAGCTTATCGAGACAACCAGCTACTCCCCCAGCTGGAAGAACACCCAGATAGTACGCTATGTGGCAGTGACCGGGGCTGCTAAGGCAAGAATCGCCGATGAATGTACCGATAGCTGGAAAAAAAATGCCGATATAATCAACAACGCACCCATTCTTATGGTACAGTGCTTCGTAAAGAACCGCTCCGGCTTTGAGCGTGACGGCTCTTACAGCACAGAGCGCGCCGACTGCTGGCAGATGTACGATGCCGGCATAAGCGCTGCCAGCTTCTGTGACGCTGCGTATGAAGCAGGACTTGGAAGCGTTATACTTGGAATCTTCGATTTCAAAAAGACTTCCGAAATACTTTCACTCCCTGAAGGAACTGAGGCTGTAGCTCTCATCCCTATAGGTTACCCGGCGGAAACACCTCAGGCTCCTAAGCGTAAGGCTGTAGACGAGCTTCTTACCTTTGTATCATAAAGCTTTTTGTAGGAAGCTTAGATATCCCGGATAAATTTATAAGCCGAATCCCAAATCTGGTATTAAAAATTTTCAGTAATCTGAACATTTATTTAATACCAGATTTTTTATATAATCACCTCATCAAAAGTTTTCCAGACAAAAAGGAGGATACAAAATGGGTGTATATGCAGTTACAGGCGGTTCAAGCGGAATCGGAGCAGCAGTTGTTGAATTACTTAGAAAAGATGGTCATGAAGTCATCAATATTGATTTAAAGAACGGAGATATCTGTGCAAACCTTGCAACTGTCGAAGGCAGACAGGCAGCCATCGATGGGCTCTACGAAAGATGTCCTAAAGGTCTTGACGGAATCGTATGCAATGCCGGTGTTTCGGGAAGCTGCGGCAACTATGAGCTTGTAATCTCCCTCAACTATTTCGGAACAGTCAAACTCGCAAGAGGTGTCTATGAGCTTCTTAAGAAGAAGCACGGCAGTGTTGTAGTCACCGTATCCAATACAATCTCACAGGGAACAGGAAGAATGGATATCGTTGACCTTTTAAATAATGTCGGTGATGAGCAGCGCATAAGAAGCATCGTAAGCACTCTCGACACAGCCAACCAGACAGTAGGACAGTCAATGTACATGGCAACCAAGTACGCTCTCGCCCGCTGGGTAAGGCGAATCTCCGCTTCGTGGGCTGCCAACGGTGTCCGTGTAAACGCAGTCGCCCCGGGAAATGTAAGAACAGCCATGACCGACAGCTTAAGTGATGCTGCAAAATATGCTGTAAGTGCTCTTCCAATCCCTGTCCGCTACGGCTCTGACGCACTTATGGACCCTTCGGAAATTGCAGAATCAATGAAGTTTTTGCTTTCAAATTCCGCAAGAGGTGTCAACGGCGTGATTCTCTTCACAGACGGCGGAACGGATGCACTTCTTAATTCTGAGAAGGTATACTAATCCGCGCTAACATGTAATTAAGAACCTGCATACTTTAATATCTTACATATGTAAGTATCAAATTCATAAAAATCCAGGAGGAAAACAAAATATGAGAGCAATCGAAAAATATATAGATGCATTAGTAAAATGTGACAACAAGGCACTCGCAGATACCTTTGCACCTGAGGGTACTCTTCGTGACTACTGCCCTAACAGCACCGGACGTCAGGAATACCATGTGTACGGACGCGAAGCCATAGACATGTTCTTTAAAAACAAGTTTACTTTCAGACAGTACCTCGTATCAAATGTTGAGATTGTAAACGATACCCAGGCTGAGTTCATCGCCTCCATCGGCGGCTACTATGTAATGGCAATCGCAACAGTCAGGAGAGTCGACAAAAACGGACTTATAGAGAGACTCACAGTAAGACCTAAATAAATATTCCTGCTTAATCTATTAACAATAAAAAACTTTCCACAACCTGGATTACTTATTATGTAATCCGGATTGATGGAAAGTTTTTATTTGTAAATTTTTTATATCAGATAATATCCCAATAACCTTTACATACTGATATTTACATATAGTTCATTCCCTGAATCCTACAGGAATATGTACTTTAATATAAAGAGCACTGCCAACACATACATGAGCGGTGTAATCTTCTTAGCCTTTCCGCAGAATGCGTTAATGACAACGTATGAAACAACACCGAAGGCGATACCATCTGAAATGCTGTACATAAGTGGCATGCAAAGTAAGCAGATGTAAGCCGGAATAGCCTCTGTGAGGTCATTGAAGTCAATCTCTGTTACCGCAGATACCATAAGGAAGCCTACGAACACAAGTGCCGGAGCAATTGCGAAGCCAGGAATGGCGATAAATACAGGTGACAGGAATATAGCTACAAGGAAAAGAAGTCCCGTAACGATTGATGAAAGACCTGTTCTACCACCCTCTGCCACACCTGAGGAGCTCTCAACAAATGTAGTGGTTGTCGATGTACCAAGGATAGCACCTGCGCTTGTCGCAATAGCGTCCGCTAAAAGAGCCTGCTTAATGCGTGGAAGCTTTCCATCCTTGTCGAGCATATTTGCCTTGTTGGCAACACCGATGAGTGTACCAAGTGTATCAAAAATATCAACAAAAAGGAATGCGAACATGATTATAACAAAATCAAGAACATTGATGTTCTGTCCGCTGAGGTTAAAGCACTGTCCGAATGTCTTGCCAATTGCAGTGAGGTCGAAATTGGACCACTGCGGAAGCAGGCTTGTACCCTGATAAAGACCGGTGAGCTGGCAGATAATTCCAAGCACCCATGTGACAACAATGCCGATAAGAATCGAGCCCTTAACTCTCTTAACATAGAGAATAGCGATGAGCAGCAGACCGATAAGTGCGAGAAGTGCACTTATACCGGCGGTTCTGAAGTTCTCAGTGAACTTTACAACTGTTACAAGTGTTGAACCATCAACGATGATTCCGGCATCCTGAAGTCCGATGAATGCTACAAAAAGACCGATACCTACTGATACGCCCTTCTTAAGCTGTGTAGGGATGGCATTGAAGATAGCCTCTCTTACATTGGTAAGTGATAATAATATGAAGATAAGTCCCTCAATAAATACTGCAAAAAGTGCTACCTGCCATGAATAGCCCATCGTACCGCATACAGTGTAGGCAAAGTATGCATTAAGTCCCAGACCCGGTGCGAGTGCGAACGGATAGTTGGCAAGAAGTGCCATTGCAATCGTTCCGATAAATGCTGCAAGTGCTGTAGCCATAAGCACTGCCTGTGGGTCCATTCCCGACACCGACAAGATAGCAGGATTCAGTGCTAAAATGTACGCCATTGTCATGAATGTTGTAAGACCTGCGACAACCTCGGTTTTTACCGTAGTGTTGTTCTCCTTGAGTTTGAACATTTTCTCAAACATTCTCTCTTCCTCCTAGTGTTATAATATTATTTAATTATTAAAAATAAATAAACATACTCTTAAATTATATATACATAACACGAAAAGTTCAATCTTTTTTTCTATAGAATTCCCCATCCACAATCATACGCCTTGCAATGGCAGCCAGCTCCATGAGATTATCGGATTTCCTGATTTTCTTCCAGTACTCCTCCTTGTCCTCAAAAAGATTCACAAGGTAGAACAGATTTTCCTTGATTTTAAATACAACATTCTTCTCATCGGGGATTTCCTCACGATATGCCAAAACAAGCTCATCAAAAAAATTCCTGAGCGTGCTTCTGTCAGTACAGCTTCCGCTCACAATCTGCCCGGCTAATCCCGGATTGGAAATAAGTCCCCTTCCAAGCATCACCGCTGTTATATTCGCACTTTTCTTGTCGCTTTCCTTATTATTTCTTTCCTTATCGCTTTTTGGTTCATCCGGTATATTTTCAGCATTCTTTAGATAATGTCCTGCAAAGCGCTCATAGTCCTCCACTGTGCAGATATCACCGTTATATACCAGCGGATTCTTTGAGTGTTCCACTGCATAATCAAAAATCTCCATGCGTGGTGTATTCCTGTACATATCCTTCTGCACTCTCGGATGGATAATCAGCTCACTTATTGGATATTTATTGTAGATGTCAAGAAGCTCATAAAATTCATCCTGCTCATATCTGCCGATTCTCGTCTTGACCGATATATCAAGCCCTGTATCCGCAAGACCGCTGTATATCTCATCAAGAAATGCATCCAGCTTCTCCGGAAAGCTTAAAAAACCTGACCCCTTTCCCTTTGCCACCACCGTTCCGGACGGACAGCCAAGATTTAAGTTCACCTCCCTATATCCAAAATCCATCATCTTGCGCGCCGTCACGATAAAGTGCTCCGCATTATTGGTGAGCATCTGAACCGCAACATTAAGTCCTGCATTATTATCCGGCAGCACATCCTTTAATTCCCGCGACTTGAAGTTCCTGTGCTCCCCAGGCGAAATAAAAGGTGTATAGTACTTATCTATCCCGCCAAAAAACCGCGCAAAAGTATTCCTGTAAATAAATCCCGTCACACCCTCCATGGGCGCCATGTATATTTTCTTCGTATCAACCATCAGCTATTATCTTTCTGTTTAGTCTTTCTGTTTAGTCTTTCTGTTTAACTTCCTGCTTATAATTATCTTACATCCTGCCTCACGCTTTATTTACCGTCCCGATTATCCCTCCTGCATATCCTCAAGTTCAAGCTCTGTCTCAAGCATGCGCTCTAATATGCTCTCCTGGTTCTTTTCCTCCTCATCAAGCTTGTTCTGGATTTCCATAAGCTTAGGATAATCCGTCGCAAGCTCCGGGTTCATAAGCTGCAGCTTATATTCAGACGCCCTTTCTTCGCTCTGTGCTAACAGCTTCTCATACTTTTCAAGCTGTTTTTTCAGCCGCGAAAGAACCTTTCCCGGATTGTAGTAGGTCTTTTTGTCAAACACATCGTCAAGTGTAGGCGCAGAAGTATTCGCTCCCACACAGGCACCAGCCGCTGCACCTGATGTAATACCTGCCATAGCACCCGCTGCAGCTCCTGCCGTTGCAGCATCAGCTGCACTGCTGACTGCATTTTTGCCACCGCCGGCACTGCCTGCGGCGCCATTATTTACAACAAGTCCGGCTCTCTCTCTTTCCTTCTCCTCAAGATACAGCTCATAGCTCATCTTATATTGCTTAACATTTCCTTTTATTGACTCTTCACTTGAAAATTCAAGTATTCCTGTCGCAACCCTGCTTATAAAATATCTGTCATGGGAAACAAAAAGCACTGTTCCCTCGTACTCGTTCAGCATCTTCTCAAGAGCATCCTTGCCAACGATATCCATATGGTTAGTCGGCTCATCCAGTATCAGAAGATTAGGTCTTGTCTGAAGCATCTTGCACAGTGCAAGGCGGACCTTCTCACCACCGGATAGCTGCCCCATCTTCTTCTCGACCTCCTCGCCCGAAAATAAGAAGCCTCCAAGTGCACTTCTTACCTCCTCGCGAAGATAATCCGGATATGCCTCCCAGAAATTATCAAGCACAGTCTGTTCAGGATCGAACCTTTCCATGACAGCTTTATGCTGGTCAAAATACCCCCACTCCACATTCTGTCCGAACTTAAATTCACCGCCAAGTGCCGGAATCTCTCCGACCAGAGTCTTTAGCAGCGTTGATTTTCCCTTTCCGTTCTCGCCGATTACCGCAAGACGCTCCTTCTTCTGCAAAAGGAACGTAACGGTGCTGAGCACCTTGTCATAGCCTATCTCAAGGTTCTTAGCATTTATTACATTGGTATAACTCTCAATACGCGGAATATACCTAGCATGGAATGCCTTTGTGTCGAAGCGGCGCGGCTTCTCAATCTTGACCATGTGCTCTATCGCCATGCGCTTAGAATGTGTCGCAGCCACCTTCGTCGGAGTATTCTTCCACTTCTCAATCCATTCGGTGAGACGCTTAATCTCCTTCTGCTGCTCCTCATAGTCCTTCTCCTGCTTTATGAGGTCCTCCTCCTTACGCTTCATAAAGGCAGTGTAGTTTCCGGCATAGCGCTTGATGTGGTGATATTCAATCTCATAGGTTACATCTGCAACCTTGTCAAGGAACATTCTATCATGCGATACAATCACAACCGCCCTGTCATACGTCTTAAGGTATCCCTCCAGCCATTCGATTGTCGGCATATCAAGATGGTTCGTCGGCTCGTCAAGAAGCATGATATCCGGTCTTGTAAGAAGGAGCTTAATAAAAGCCACCTTAGTCTGCTGTCCTCCCGAAAAGCTTCCTATCGGTCTTTTTAAATCGGAGAGCTTAAAACCGAAACGCTGGAAAATCGTCTCCATATCCTGCTTCCACGTATATCCGTGAAGTGCCTCCATCTTAGACTGGATAGCTGCGTACTCACGCAGAATAGACGCATCATCGGAGCTTTTCATATTCTCTTCAAGCTCACGCATGCGTCTCTCACATTCAAATATAGGTTCAAATACCTTCTTAATCTCGTCCTCAACCGTAATCCCGGTATCTGTAAAATTAATCTGTCTTAAAAATCCAATCTCCTGCTTACCGGCAGTCTCATACCCGCACTCCTCATCACTGTCTATATTGCTCATGCCGATATCATGCGCGATAAGCTTCAAAAGTGTGGTCTTGCCACAGCCGTTTCTTCCGACTATGGCAATCTTCTCATTGTCCCGCACTTCGAAATTGATATCCTGTAAAATAACGTCACCGCCGAACTGCACATTGGCGTGACTTATTCTTATCCTCATGGCTCCTCCCATCCAATGTGAGAGCAGCTTATCTGTAAAGCCCCTTTACAGCAGGATACAGCTTCACAAAATGAGCATATCTCTCATCATATTTCTTTACAAGCTCCTCGTCAGGCTCCACTGTATCGACAACCTTGACAATCGCATCAGCGGCATCCTTTACGGAAGCATACTCGCCATTGGCAACAGCGGCAAGCATGGCACCACCAAGTGCCGGGCCTTCCTCTGCGGCAATGACATCAACCTTAATATTCAGAACATTTGCGATAATCTTCTTCCAGAGCGGGCTCTTAGCTCCACCACCGCAAATCTTAGTTCTCTCAATCTTAATTCCCAGGCTCTTTGCCACCTCGAAGGAATCCCTTATTGCAAATGCAACACCCTCTAACACCGCAAGTGTCATGTCAGCTCTCGTTGTATCAAGGGACAATCCGAAGAAGCCTCCTCTTACAAGAGAATCATTGTGAGGTGAACGCTCTCCCATAAGGTATGGAAGGAAGTATACACTGTTCTCACCAAGCTTGTCAATGTTCTTCTGCTGTGCAGCGTAATCCTTGGTTCCGATTATCTCATCCATCCACCACTTATTGCAGGAAGCGGCGCTAAGCATACAGCCCATAAGATGATAATGTCCATCGGCATGGTCGAAGGAGTGAAGTGCATTATGCTCGTCAACCCCAAACTTATCGCTTGAAATGAATATAGTACCGGAGGTGCCAAGTGAGATATTGCAGCTTCCGTCACCTACTGTGCCTGTTCCGACTGCCGCAGCAGCATTATCACCGGCGCCTGCCGCAACAATTACATTTTCGGAAAGTCCAAGCGCACCTGCAACCTCAGGCTTTAAGACTCCAACCTTCTCATAGCTCTCATAGAGCTTAGGAAGCATCTCCTCCTTGATTCCGCAAATCTCTATCATTTCCTTTGACCAGCACTTGTTCTTTACATCAAGAAGCAGCATTCCTGAGGCATCCGAATAATCTGTGCAGTTAACTCCTGTGAGCTTGTATGCAAGATAGTCCTTAGGAAGCATAATCTTCTTAATACGCGCAAAGTTCTCAGGCTCCTTATTCTTTACCCAGAGAATCTTAGCGGCGGTAAAACCTGTGAAGGAAATATTTGCCGTGTATGAGGAGAGCTTATCCTTGCCAATCACATTGTTAAGGTAATCATTTTCCTCGATAGTTCTCCCGTCATTCCAGAGAATAGCAGGTCTTATCACCTCATCATTCTCATCAAGAATTACAAGCCCGTGCATCTGTCCTCCGAAGCTTATACCTGCAACCTTAGAAGCGTCAACACCAGCGATGAGCTCCTTGATACCCTCCACGGACTTCTCGTACCATGCCTCAGGTGGCTGCTCAGACCAGCCCGGATTAGGAAAATATAACGGATATTCCTTTGATACTACATTTAAAATATTTCCCTTCTCATCCATGAGAAGAAGCTTAACGGCGGATGTACCTAAATCTACACCAATATAAAACATTTTCTTTGTCCCCCATTTTTCCATCATGGACGGTCTCTTATGCTGCGATGAGCCGTCCCTGATAATTCATTTTAAAATTCCCCCACAAATATTGATAACTCAACATTTATGGGGGATGAAAAATCACATATTAGTGATAAAACACTTACTGCCTATTAGCAGAATGGATTCTCAGTAGGATATAACATACCCTTTGGCTGGTTGAAGTTGATATCTTCAACAGGAATGCCAAGATACTTAAATACCTCATAGAGAGCCTTTCCGTAGTGACCGAATGCAACCGCACCGTGATGTGGGAAATTCTTCTCAATAAGCACATGACGGTAGAAACGTCCCATCTCAGGAATAGCGAACACACCTATTGAACCGAATGAGTGCGTAGGTACAGGGAGTACCTCACCCTGTGCTATGTATGCACGAAGCTTAGTGTCTGCTGTGCTCTGTAAACGATAGAAGGTGATGTCGCCAGGAACGATATCTCCCTCAAGTGTTCCGTTAGTAACCTCGACAGGAAGAGAGCGCGCCATGATGAGCTGATACTTCATCTCGCAGAAGGAAAGCTTCTTAGATGATGTATTTCCGCAATGGAAGCCCATGAATGTATCGTTCAATGTATAGTTGAACTTATCCTTAATCTCCTTGTTGTAAAGCTCTGCTGGTACAGTATTGTTAATATCAAGAAGAGTTGTAGCATCCTCAGATACAACTGTTCCGATGAACTCACTGAGTGCTCCGTAGATATCAACCTCACAGGATACAGGGATTCCTCTGCCTGTGAGACGGCTGTTAACGTAGCATGGAACGAAGCCGAACTGTGTCTGGAATGCAGGCCAGCACTTTCCGGCAATGGCAACGAACTTTCTGTAGCCTCTGTGTGCCTCTACCCAGTCAAGAAGTGTAAGCTCATACTGTGCAAGCTTTGCAAGAACCTCCGGCTTCTTGTTGCCTGCGCCAAGCTCTGCCTCCATATCCTTGACAACCTCAGGGATTCTCTCATCGCCTGCATGCTTATTGAAGCTCTCGAAAAGGTCAAGCTCTGAGTTCTCCTCAATCTCTACTCCAAGGTCATATAATGGCTTAATTGGTGCATTACATGCAAGGAAGTTGAGTGGTCTTGGACCGAAGCTGATAATCTTTAAGTTATTGAGGGCATATACTGCTCTTGCAATAGGAAGGAACTCATGAATCATGTCTGCACATTCCTCAGCATTGCCTACAGGATACTCCGGAATGTATGCCTTGATATTGCGGAGCTTAAGGTTGTAGCTTGCGTTCAACATACCGCAGTATGCATCACCACGGTTGCATGAAAGTGTAGCAATATTCTCCTCGCTTGCTGCTACGAACATCTTAGGACCGTCAAAATGCTTTGCAAGAAGTGTCTCCGAAATCTCAGGACCAAAGTTTCCAAGATAAACACAAAGTGCGTTACATCCTGCCTTCTTAATATCCTCAAGTGCCTGTACCATATGAATCTCGCTCTCAACGATACATACAGGGCACTCATATATATCCTTGCTGTCATACTTAGCTGCGTATGCATCAACAAGTGCCTTTCTTCTGTTTACTGATAAAGACTCTGGGAAGCAGTCTCTTGATACTGCCACAATTCCTACTTTCATCTCAGGAATGTTAATCATACAATAATCCTCCAATTCTGCCACACGGCTGTAAAATAAAATGCAAAAATGTGTGTTTTCCATGTATAATTTTGTCTAAAAATTAACATTGGTATGATTGTATTATATTACTTAGTTTTATTTTCATCAACCAAAAAAACTGAAAATTATGCATTTTAACCAAATTCGTATGACCTTCTCCGACTTTTCTAATTATAAAAAGTCGCCACAAGTCCCTATAGATAATGGAATAACCTGTTTTTTGTGTTTTCGTCCGTCTCACGTAACTATATAACTATATTTACTGTCATATTTTTGCATAACGCATTGCCATCGAATGAATTTTCCACTTCTATTTTTTTACATCTATTCTGCCTATTTCCTGCCCTCAATTTTGAAATGGCTAATGCATGTTTCTATTTTTCTGTATTCTTACCCTCTATCCTGAAATAGCTGAAGCATGCATGCTCCTTACTATTTCCTGCTTCTAAACCGGGTCCAGCAGCCAACGTCTCCTTCACATCCGCCTTATCCGGGATAACATGGCAGCAGAATATACCATTCTTCACTCCGACCCAGCGCCCTGCCGTGGCTTCATAGGCAAGAGCATTATCGTAATTGACACCATCAACACTGTAATCAAGGTAAATCATATTTCTTGCGACATTCTTTTCAAGCTCAGGAAGCAGCTCAACGCGGTTTCTGAAAAATACTTTCCTGCTGTCCGAAGCGTAGCCGCCGGACAGCTTATCAAGCCTTACAAGCTCAACCACCTTGTCCTTGGAATATGCCTTCTCATTTTTGAAGGTCTGGCTTCCCGATATTGCCACCATCGACAACACACCATTCTCCCTTTTTAATGCCACTGCACCATAGTCCACTCCAAGTGAAACCATTCCGGCTATGTCACCTTCACCGATTGTATCTGCAGCAAGCTCCGTGACAGCGGTAAATTCAGGCGCAATCCATTTCTGCAAAAGAAGATTCGGCACATCTGCAATCGAAGTATCCTGCTGCTTGTCCACAGGATAGAGTCCGATTCCGTGTCCGGTCATGCTGTACCAGTCATCTGAGTGGTTGGCATTCCACTGCCACTGAAGCCCCAGCTTCTCACCGGTAAAGCTGTCTGAAGCATCAGGCGCATATATATCCGCAAGTCCATTCTCATGTCTGAACTTCTCCGCCATTGCAATCGCTTTGTCTCCGATATCAGGCTTTTTATGTACCATAACAGGCTGTCCTGCGTCCTCACTTATCTGTTCACCCATAACCGGCCAGTCATTAATCCACCTGACAGGCTGCAGGTGGACGATTCTTCCCGCTGCATACACATCCTGAAAATGAATGAAATAATCCTCTCCGGTCTGTGTGTCAAGCCATGCGCCCTGATGAGGTCCATTAACCTCTGTGTCTCCCTGAACAAGCACATTTTTATACTCATACGGTCCCCATATATTCTTAGAGCGCATTACCACCTGCCAGCCCGGCTTAACTCCGCCTGCCGGAGCCATTATATAATAATAGCCGTTCCTCTTGTACAGCTTAGGACCTTCTATAGTGGACTGTCCGTTCTCATTGCCGTCAAACACATGCTGTCCCTCGTCAAGAAGTGCCGAACAGTCCGGCTTCATCTCGGTCAAATGAAGTATGCTCTTAAAACCGATACGGCTCTTGGCAAATGCTGATACCATATACGCCCTTCCGTCATCATCCCAGAAAGGACATGGGTCAATCCAACCCTTGCCCTCAAATATCGCATGAGGCTTAGACCACTCTCCCCACGGGTTCTTTGTCTTAGTCACAAATATTCCCTCATCCGGCATCGGGAAGAATATGATAAATTCCCCCTCATGGTATCTTATAGCCGGAGCCCACACGCCACAGCCATGCTGAGGTGTGGTATACCTCTCAAAAGGAATATTGGTAAGTGCATAATTTATAACCTTCCAGTTCACCAGATCCTTTGAATGTAATATCGGAAGTCCCGGTGTATTGCAGAATGATGACGCAGTCATAAAATAGTCATCGCCAACGCGGATTGCATCCGGATCCGAATAGTCTGTATAAAGAATCGGGTTCCTGTAATTTCCGTCACCTAAATCTGCATACCAGTTAAACTCATTCTCTCTCATAACAAGCTCCTTTTTTTAATTTGGATAATACTTAGAGGACAGGGGCAGGGGCAGGAACAGGGGCTTGGGACAGGGGTCAGGTCACTGTGTCCCATAACTGGGACACGGACCTGACCCCTGTCCCAAGCCCCTGTCCCTGTCCAAACCCACCACACGTCCAGCCCTCTGCCCTATATTATATTTTTTTTATGATTCTCAGCACATCCTCGCGTGTTCCCACAACCAGCAGGTGCACGTCCTTTTCAAACACATAATCTGCTGTAGGCATAAGTGAAGTCCTGTCATCACCTGTTTTCGTGCCAAGTATATTCACATTGTATCTGCTTCTGAAATTGAGTGCCTTGATGGAATGACCAACCCACTCCTTCATTACAGGAATCTCATATATTGCATATTTGCCGCCTAATTCGATGTAATCAAAAATTTTATCCGAGCTGTAGCTTACAGCAAGCTTCTCGGCTATATCCCTGTCCGGGTATATTACCTCATCCGCTCCGTTTCTGAGCAGAAACTTGGCATGGATATCCCTTGTTGCCTTACTCACTACATGCCTGGCTCCCATTTCCTTTAGAAGACTTGTTATCTCAAGCGAACTCTGGAAATTGGTGCCGATACACACAATACACATATCAAAATTTTTGACACCGAGTGTTTTTAATACCTCCTCATTGGTACAATCGCCAATCTTGGCGCTTGTGACAACAGAAAGCAGATCCTCCATCTTGGCCTGATCAGTGTCAACAATCATAATCTCCGCTCCCTGCCGGGCAAGATTGATTGTTATATGGTGCCCGAAACGTCCCATTCCGATTATCAAAAATGATTTCATGGTGTAGTACTCCTCCCTATTCTATCCAATATTTATCTCTTCCTCCGGCTGCTGCAGCGGCACAATCCTCTTATTCTCCGAAAAAGACAGAGCAAAGGACAGGCTTCCGATTCTCCCGCAGTACATCAGGACTATAATAACAACTCTCGACACAGTGCCAAGTGACCTTGTTATGCCTGTTGTCATTCCTACCGTACTTATTCCCGATATTACCTCGAAAATCACATCGGCAAAGCCAAGCTCCGGCTGAACAGCAAAAATAACCATCGCTCCTGTTATGAACAGCAGCATATTCACACCTATTACAAGTGCAGCCTTTCTTACTACGTCCTCCTTTAATCTTCTGCTGAACACATCAATACCATACTTGCCGCGCATTGTTGTCCACAGATATGCCACAATTACAAAAAGTGTCGTTGTCTTGGCTCCGCCCGATGTAGAACCAGGGCTTCCGCCTACGAACATAAGCACCATGGTTAACAGCTTTGAAGCCGGTGTAAGTGCCCCTGTGTCCACTGAATTCATCCCCGCTGTTCTTGGTGTAACACTTGAGAAAAATGAAGCAAAGAATCTGGTATGTGCGTCCATACCCGCCATTGTATTGTCCCACTCAAATATAAGGAAAAGAATCGTGCCGCTGACAAGAAGAAAAGCCGTCACGGCAAGCACTATTTTTGAATGAAGTCTATATTTTTTTATTGCAAGCTTATTCCTGGAAATATCATCCCACACAACAAAGCCCAGACCACCTATGATTATCAGCGCACTTATCGTGAGATTGATTGTCCAGTCTCCCTCAAAGCCGCAGAGTGAATTGTACTCCCCATAGCATCCAAGCAGGTCGAAGCCCGCGTTGCAGAATGCCGATATTGAATGGAATATTCCATAGAATACTGCCCTTGCCGGACTCATCATAAACGAAAAACGTACCGCAAGTATTATTGCGCCTATACCTTCAAATATCAGTGTTCCGATTAGCATCTTCTTGGTGAGCCTGACTATGCCTCCAATCTGAAGGGTATTGACACTCTCCTGCATAAGTCCCCTGTGCCTTAACGAAACCCTGCGCCTCAGCATAAGCGCAAGCAGAACCCCAAGACTTATAAAACCAAGTCCGCCCACCTGAATCATACATATAATCACTATCTGGCCAAACAATGACCAGTGCGAATACGTGTCAACAACGACAAGCCCTGTCACACAGCTGGCGCTTGTCGCTGTGAAAAGAGCGTCCAAAAAGCCTGTTGCCTGACCATCCCTTGACGAAACAGGCAGCATAAGGAGAATTGTCCCCGTAATAATTATTATTAAAAATCCAAGGGCAATAAATTGCACCTTGGATATTCTTTTTTTGCCAAACATATGTAACCCCTTTTTAGTGTTTTTCTGCAAGCAAAACTATTAAATGTTCGTTGGAATAAGCTTTGCGTCATACCCTGCTGCCTTAAGACCCTCAATAATCTGCAGCTTATGCTCCTCACCGAATGCCTCCATTGTAATCTTAAGCTCCACGGCAGCATTGCGGTTGATGCTTACGAACTGGTTATGCTCAAGCTTGATGACATTACCCTTCTGCTCTGCGATGACACCGGCAACCCTCGCAAGCTCACCCGGCTTATCTGGAAGAAGAACCGATACAGTGAATACTCTTCCCCTTGCAATAAGACCATGCTGCACAACAGATGACATCGTGATTATATCCATATTGCCACCGCTAAGTATTGATACAACCTTCTTGCCCTTAACATCAAGATGCTTAAGTGCCGCAACCGTAAGAAGTCCCGAATTCTCAACAATCATCTTATGGTTCTCGACAACATCGAGGAAGGCTACAATGAGTTCCTCATCCTGAATCGTGATGATATCATCAATATTCTTCTTCACATAAGGGAAAATCTTACTTCCGGGTGTCTTAACAGCAGTACCATCAGCGATAGTGTTTGCACTCGGCAATGTAACAACCTTTCCTGCCTTTATCGACTCCTGCATGCAGTTAGCTCCGGCAGGCTCCACTCCGATAACCTTAATCTTAGGATTGAGAAGCTTAGCGAGTGTTGAAACACCTGTTGCAAGTCCGCCCCCACCGATTGGAACTAAGATATAGTCAACTGTAGGAAGCTCCTTGATGATTTCCATGGCAATACTTCCCTGACCTGTAGCAACATCATAGTCATCAAAAGGATGAACGAAGGTAAGTCCCTGCTCCTTTGCAAGCTTGAGTGCATAATCACAAGCCTCATCATATACATTGCCGTAGAGTACAACCTCTGCACCATAGCTCTTAGTGCGGTTAACCTTCATAAGAGGTGTTGTGACAGGCATTACGACAACTGCGCGGACTCCGTAAAGCTTCGCTGCATAAGCCACGCCCTGTGCATGGTTTCCCGCTGAGGCAGTTATAAGTCCCTTGGCTCTCTCCTCATCGGACAATGTACTTATCTTGTAATAAGCTCCTCTGACCTTATATGCTCCTGTATACTGGAGGTTCTCCGGCTTAAAATATACCTTATTGCCTGTAAGATTGCTGAAATATTCGCTGTATACAAGCTTAGTCTCAAGAGTAACCTTCTTGACTATCTCTGCTGCTTCCTCAAATTTTTCCAATGTAAGATAATTCTCGCTCATTTCTGGTACGCTTCTTTCTTCATAAGATTTAAGTAATGGTCTGTAATTTAACCCGTTAATTCATTACTTAGTTGTATTCTTGTAACTGTTATATCAGATTTGCTCCGGAATGTCAAAGAGTGCATTGACAAAATCCTGTGAATTGAATTTCTGCAGATCATCGATATGCTCACCGACACCGATATATTTTACAGGTATGCCGTATTCTGCCTGAATCGCAACAGCAATTCCACCCTTGGCGGTTCCGTCCATCTTGGTGAGAATAATTCCGGTCACATCCGCAGCCTCCTTAAATTCCTTAAGCTGTGAAAGTGCATTCTGACCTGTTGTTCCGTCAAGAACAATCAGATTCTCCCTGTATGCCTCCGGCATTTCCTTATCAATTATTCTGTTTATCTTTTTTAACTCCTCCATAAGATTCTTCTTATTGTGAAGGCGTCCTGCTGTATCGCATATAATAACATCAGCATTTCTTGCCCTTCCTGCCGATATCGCGTCATATATTACCGCCGCCGGGTCTGAGCCCTCGCTCTGCGATATTATATCCACACCCGAACGGTTAGCCCACTCGGTAAGCTGCTCAATAGCCGCAGCCCTGAATGTATCTGCCGCAGCAAGAACAACCTTCTTTCCCTGCGCCTTAAGCTGGGCTGCAAGCTTTCCGATGGAGGTTGTCTTACCGACACCATTGACACCTATGACAAGCACAATCGACTTACGATTCTCGAATTCATAAGCATTCTCACCTAGGTCCATCTGCTCCTTTATTGTGTTAATCAGAAGCTCCTTACAATCTGTCGGATCCTTGATATGATTCTCCTTAACCTTCTCCTTGAGATTCTCTATAATCTCCTCTGTTGTATTTACACCCAGATCTCCCATTATGAGAGTCTCCTCAAGCTCCTCGTAAAAATCATCATCAATCTTTGAAAAGCCGGAGAAAACATTATCTATACCATGTACAATATTGTCTCTTGTCTTTGTAAGACCGGACACAAGCTTCTTAAAAAAACCTGCCATATCTTCGCCCTCCTTCTATATCTCTATTCCTGCTTAGCAGGTTTATCGTCAAGCTGATCCTCTATAAGGTCAACTGACACAAGTGTAGATACACCCTTCTCCTGCATTGTTATGCCGTACAGTCTGTCCGCAGCAGCCATGGTTCCGCGTCTGTGCGTGATTACTATGAACTGTGTGTTCTTTGTCAGCTTGTGCAGATACTTCGCATATCTGTCCACATTAGAATCATCAAGTGCCGCCTCAATCTCATCGAGAAGACAGAACGGTGACGGCTTAAGATTCTGGATTGCAAAGAGAAGCGAGATAGCCGTGAGTGCCTTCTCACCACCGGATAGCTGCATCATGTTCTGGAGCTTCTTTCCCGGCGGCTGTGAAATAATTCTGATTCCGGCTTCAAGAATATCTACATCCTCCTCAAGCTCGAGTGTGCCCCTTCCTCCACCGAACAATTCTTTGAACACCTTATCAAACTCAACCTTAATCTCCTGAAACTTTTCAATAAACTGGTTTCTCATTCCGGTATCAAGCTCTTCAATAACCTTGATGAGCGTATCCCGTGCCGTTATAAGGTCGTCATGCTGTGTCTTTAAAAACGTATATCTTTCAGATACTTCCTTATAATCCTCAATCGCATTGACATTGACATCGCCTAACCTTCGGATATCCGATTTCAATACATTTATATTCTTTTTAAGCTCATCTGAATTTGTTAAGTTTTCATCTCTAAGCTCAGCGGCGCGAATAAGAGTAAGCTCGTACTCATTCCACATGTAATCAATTCTCTCATCACGCACCGACTCAATCTTCTCAATCCTGCCTGTTATTCGCATGCATTCCTTGTCAAGCGTGTTGATACGCTCCGAAATCTGCTCACGCTTATTGAAAAGCTCACGCTGCTTCTCCTGAACCTTGTCCCTGTCCTCGCGCTCCTTTGCCGTGATATCCGCATATTCGGCAATCCGGGCTTCTGCACGCATTATCGCCTCATTTATCTTTGCGATATTTTCTTTCTTTTCGTTTATCTCATCTCCCGCAGAGCCTAAGCTGTCCTTAATCTCATCAGCTTCGGCATTGAGCCTCGATATTTCCCTTAACACTCTCTTTATGTTCTCCTCAGCATAATTATCCTGCTGTGAAAAATTGGAAAGCTCAATGTGGAGCTGTTCGGCTGATTTCTGCTTGTCCGCAAGCTCGGCTTTATGCTTCTCGATTGCCGCATTGCATGAGCTTATCTTCTCATTTAACTCCCTGTCAATCCGCTCAGACTCAGAAAGTGCCACCTTGCATGCATCAATCTCCGCATTTATCCTGGTTACCGTATTCTCAATCTCATCGGATTCACGCTTACTGTTTGTGTAGGCACGGTTTAATTCTTCCTGCTTTTTAGAAGCCGTATCAAGATTCATTGCAGCTGTATTCTCTGCCAGCTGCTTATCCTGTATTGCCGCCTTTATCTGCTCTATTTCTGTCCGTAACGCGCCAAGCTGCTCTCTTGCGGCTGTAAGCTGTTCCTCACTCTTTTTAAGTTCTGCCTCCTTTACCGAAACGGAAGCCTCCAGCTCCTCTATCTCTCTTCGGCGTCCAAGAAGATTGCTGCTGTTCTTAAACGCACCACCGGACATGGAACCTCCCGGACTTAACATATCTCCCTCAAGAGTTACTATCCTGAGTGAATGGTTATGCCGCCTTGCTATGGCAAGAGCATTGTCTATATTGTCGACGACCAGTATTCTTCCAAGAAGATACCGTGCAAGCTCTGTAAATTCACTGTCACATTCCACAAGCTGATTGGCAAAGCCTACTGCACCATTCTCCCTGGTCAGCGACGAATCCACCCTTATATCCCTGCCGCTTATAGCCGAGAGCGGAAGAAATGTAGCGCGTCCGAACTTATTCTGCTTCAAAAAAGCAATAAGCCCCTTTGCCGTCTCCTCATTGTCGGTTACAATATTCTGGATAGTTCCGCCTAACGCAGTCTCTATGGCAGTCTCATACTGTTTTTGGGTCTTAATGATATCTGCTACAACACCGACAATGCCCTTATACCTGTCCTTCTGCTCCATCACCTTCCTGATACTGTTTCCGTAGCCATCATATCTCTCGGTAATGTTCTTAAGGGATTCGAGCCTTGAAGACTCACCCATAACGACACGGCTTAGTCCGCTTATATCATTGTTCAGCTTATTTATCATGTCACGCACTGCAAGCTGCCTTTTCTCCCTGTCGGAAAGAGTTCCGCCCAGTGTGGCAAGCTCCTTGCGGATGTCGTCTAAGTCCCTCTGCAGCAGATCAAGGCTCTGCCTCTGGGTATCCTCCTCGCTCTTGCAGTTAATAAGCTGCCTTGTGAGCTCCGACTTACGGATATTGACCTGTTCAAGAAGTGTCACATTCTTCTGGAGCTTAGCTTTTATCTGTCCTCGCTCATTGAGGTTGTCGATAACATCGTCCTTACAGTTCTCGACGGTGTCCTCTAACTCCTTTATGCCGTCATTTAAGTTCTTTACCTGCGCATCGACCTCATTGCAGTCAGCCCTCATGTCATCAAGACGGTCTGTAAGCTTGAAACGGTCTGATATAAGACGCTTCTTCTCTTCGTCATAGTCTAAAAGACGTTCCTTTATGGAATCAAGTCGCCTGTTGAACTGTTCATCACTGGCAAGCACCGACTTAATCTGCTCATTTAAAAGGTCTATCTGGCTTGAAAGCCTGTTTTTATCAATCTCAGCCTGCTTTGCAATGCTGCTGTTTTCCTCAATGGTGCGGTTAAGGCCTCCGAGCTTTTCCTCATTCGCCTCATACTCTGTTCCTGACTTTTCAAACTCAGCCTTGGCAGCCTTCAACTCAGAATCCGCAACGCTGAACGCCTCATTGAATTTTTCAAGCTCCGCCTTGAATTCGTCTGCTTCCGTGAGAAACAGATTAACATCATTCTTCTTAAGCTCTTCCTTGAGCTTAAGGTACTCCTTGGCTTTCTCTGCCTGATGTTCAAGTGGTCCTACCTGTTTTTCAAGCTCAGCCAGTATATCGTTGACACGCACAAGGTTATTGCTCTCGTCATCAAGCTTCTTCTGTGCTGCTGCCTTACGTCTCTTAAATTTTACGATACCTGCTGCTTCATCGAAAAGCTCTCTTCTCTCCTCAGGCTTTCCGCTTAAAATTCTGTCAATCTGACCCTGTCCGATAATAGAATAGCCTTCCTTGCCGATTCCGGTATCATAAAAAAGCTCATTGATATCCCTGAGCCTGCATGCTGAGCCATTCATAAGGTATTCGCTCTCCCCTGAACGAAAAACCTTTCTTGTGATTGTAACCTGAGCAAAATCAATCGGAAGAGCGTGGTCGGAATTATCAATCGTGATGGCAACTGAGGCATAACTTACAGGCTTGCGAAGCTCCGTACCGGCAAAAATAACATCCTCCATCTTACCGCCTCGAAGCTGTTTCGCACTCTGTTCACCCAGAACCCAGCGTACAGCATCACCAATATTGCTCTTACCACTTCCGTTAGGCCCCACAATACCTGTTATTCCGTTGTGAAACTCAAATACTAATCTGTTGGCAAAGGATTTAAAGCCTTGTACCTCTATGGATTTTAAATACATACCTATTTCCTGTTCTGTCTCATCTTCAATATTGCATTGTATGCCGCTGCCTGCTGTGCCGCCTTCTTTGTATGGCCCTCGCCATCACCTATCACTGTGCCATCACACTTTACAACGGCTGTGAAATGCTTGTCATGATCAGGTCCACTCTCACCGGTAATCTCATACTCCGGTTCAAAACCACTATCCTTTTGAAGAAGCTCCTGTAATATTGTCTTGCTGTCATAGAACAGCTTCTTGTTGTCTATATCCTCAAGAATGAATCTTCTGATATAGTCCTGTGCCGGTTCAAAGCCGCCATCGCGGTATATAGCTCCAATCACTGCCTCCATGGCATCAGATGTGATTGAGTCTCTGTTCCTTCCACCGGTGTGTTCCTCGCCCTTGCTTAAAAGAATCCACTCTCCAAGCTTTATCTGCCGGCTGCACAGTGCAAGCGTCGGCTCACACACAATGCTTGCACGAAGCTTGGTTAGCTCTCCCTCTGTTTTATCAGGATATTTTTCAAAAAGATAGTCGCTTACGGTAACTTCGAGTACCGCATCTCCTAAGAACTCAAGGCGCTCATTGCTCTGATTCTTAAGTCTCTTAATTTCATTACAGTATGAGCTGTGTGTGAGTGCTCTCTCAAGCAGTCTCTTATTCCTGAACTCATAGCCTATAATTTTTTCAAATTTTTCCAACTGTGTATCAGTCATGATTTTACTTCACGCACCTCCATATTATATGTATTTTATAATTCTCAGTCCATTAAGAAAAAGAGCCCACCTATGATGGGCTTTTTCTTAATTATATGCTCTCGTTATTGTCAACGAATAAATACGTCCTGTTTTAATTAGTTAAGTGCATTCTTTATTGCATCTACAGCATCTGCTACAGTTGAAATATTCTCGGCAGCATCATTAGGAATCTCAATATCAAACTCCTCCTCAATACCCATAATAATCTGGAATACATCGAGTGAATCTGCTCCGAGGTCATCAACGAATGTCTTGTCCATTGTAACCTCATCGGCATCAATGTTTAAAACCTCTGCAATAATTGACTGTAACTTTTCAAATTCCATTTCTAAATACTTCCTTCCTTTTCTAAAAAATTCTTAATTTACTGTTCGTCCGCCTGCTCTGCTGCAATGGACGCCTTGATTTTATCGTTAATTCCCTGTTCCTTAAATGTCATACACTGAAGGATGGAATTACACACCTCTTTAGCCTTGGCATTGCCATGTGTCTTTACCACAAGGCCATTAAGACCTATCATCGGTGCTCCGCCATACTCGGTGGCATCGAACTTCCTGAGTGTCTTCTTGAGTGCCGGCTTGACAAGCAGCGCACCAATCTTACTTCTGAGGCTGGTCATCATGCCTGCCTTTATCATGCCTATAAGAGTACTTCCCATGCCCTCATAGAGCTTGAGTATTACATTGCCTACAAATGCTTCTGTAACTATGACATCGACATCCCCCTCCGGAATATCTCGTGCCTCAACACTCCCGACAAAGTTAATCTCCTTACATTCCTTGAGCAATGGATAGGTATCCTTTACAAGCTGGTTGCCCTTCTCCTCCTCTGCACCGATATTCACGATCGCAACCTTAGGATTCTTGACGCCAAGAACATATTCCATATATATGGAACCCATCTTGGCAAACTGAAGAAGATGTGCAGGTCTTGCATCCACATTCGCTCCGCAGTCAACTAAGAGCGAAACACCCTTCCTGGTAGGTATGAGTGGTGCAAAAGGTGGTCTGTCAACGCCCCTTATTCTGCCGACTATAAGCTGGCCTCCGACTAAGATAGCACCTGAGCTTCCTGCCGATACGAACGCATCAGCTTCACCCTTCTTGACGAGGTTAAGTCCAACCACAATTGATGAATCCTTCTTGCGGCGTATAGCCATAACCGGTGGTTCTCCGGTCTCAATCACTTCCGTGGCATTGACAATCTCAATAGCGCTCTCTCTGTATGTATATTTCTTAAGCTCTTCCGAAACAACATTCTCCTGACCCACAAGCTTCACAATCACATTTTCACTCTGTGAAACCGCATCGACAACACCCTTAACAATCTCTGCCGGAGCATTATCTCCGCCCATGGCATCAACAGCTACTATAACTTTTTCCTGCATAAATATTCTCCTCTTCCATACTATGACAACCACTTCATACATAATACAAGATTGTATTTCAGAAATCAATACCTTTTTTCATCATAACAAGCCACGCATTGATGGCAAAAAAGAAAGACACCATAAAGGCGTCTTTCCCATCAATAATATTCGCAATCCGCTTCGCTTCCTGCTTATATCATCGCATTATAAACTTAAATTATTCAGCAACAGAGATAACTTCCTTCTTATTGTAAGAACCACAGTTCTTGCAAACTCTGTGAGGCATCATTAACTCACCGCACTTGCTGCACTTTACTAAGTTAGGAGCGCTCATCTTCCAGTTCGCTCTTCTCTTATCTCTTCTAGCCTTAGAAGACTTATTCTTTGGACAAATTGACATCTGTTACACCTCCTTACAAAGCAGTTCTATTGGTTAAACTGTTGAAATATATCGCGTATCTTGGACATTCTAGGATCTAACACCTGTCTGTCACATTCACACGAGCCATGATTAAGATTCATGCCGCATACGTTACAGATTCCCTTGCAGTCTGTTTTACACAGAACCTTCATCGGAAAATTCTCTAAAATCTCACTATATGCATACTTCTCAACATCAAATTCAGTGCCATCTATAAATGGCATGTCCTTCAATGTCTCATCTGCATCCGGTGACTCTTCACCAAAATTAAGTGTTCTGGTAGAATCTACCGATATCTGCCAAGGAACATCCGTTAAGCACCTGTCGCATGGAATATCCAGAGTCACATCAAGGTGTGAAGTAACCTCTATCTTCTTCCCTCCAACATTAGTAAAGGCAAGCTCAATATCCTGTTTCTTTACAAATGCAAAATCACCAAGCTTCGAGACAAAGCTCTCAGCTTCTATAGGTGCTGCAAGTCTCTTAACTTCTCCTTCGTGAGAAAGAACTCCGTACAAATCAATCAGCATAAAAACCTCTTCTTTTAATCACACGCAGATTATTATATCCACTGTGTAAAGATTTGTCAACTATTTTTTATTTACATTTTAATTATCTGACTAACTCCAATGTCTCCTGGGCAATCTTAAGCTCCTCGTTAGTAGGGATTACCATAACCTTGACCTTAGAATCAGGAGTAGATATAACTACCTCCTCACCTCTCTTGTCATTGGCTGTATCGTCAATCTTGATTCCAAGGAATGTAAGAGCACTACAGATATCCTTTCTTGTTCTCTTATCGTTCTCACCTACACCTGCTGTGAATACGATGGCATCAACGCCGTCCATAGCTGCTGTATAAGCACCGATATACTTAACCACTCTGTACTTGAATGCCTCAAGAGCTACCTCAGCATTGTGATTGCCCTCATCGGCAGCCTTCTGAACATCACGGAAATCGCTTGAAACACCGCTCATGCCAAGAACACCTGACTTCTTGTTGAGCATTGTTATCATCTCATTGATATCCTTGCCCTCCTTGTTGGCGATAAACTGGATAACAGAAGGATCGATATCACCGCTTCTTGTTCCCATGATAAGACCCTCAAGCGGTGTAAGACCCATGCTTGTATCTATGCACTTGCCATTGACAACAGCGGAGAGTGAACCACCGTTTCCGAGATGGCATACGATAACCTTTGAATTGTCAGGGTCAAGCTTGCCGAACTCGATTGCTCTCTTAGATACGAATGCGTGGCTTGTACCGTGGAAGCCATACTTACGAATGCCATACTTCTCATAGTACTCATGAGGAATAGCATACATATAAGCCTTCTCAGGCATTGTCTGATGGAATGCGGTATCCCATACAGCAACATTAGGTGTGCCCGGCATAGCTGCTTCAACTGCCTCAATACCGATAAGGTTGGCAGGGTTATGTAATGGTCCAAGGTCGAAGCACTCACGGATAACTGACTTTACATCATCGTTTACAATTACTGATGTACAGTACTTCTGTCCTGCATGAAGTACTCTGTGTCCTACAGCGGAGATTTCCTTAACATCTGAGATAACGCCGTAATTCTTGTCAAGAAGCATCTCAAGAACAAGGTTAACTGCTACCTTGTGATCCGGCATAGGCTTCTCAATAACACAGCTCTCCTTGCCCGTAGGCTTATGTGTGAGCTTAGAGCCCTCAATACCGATTCTCTCGCAGAGACCCTTTGCCATAACTGACTCATCAGCCATATCGAATAACTGGTACTTTAATGATGAGCTTCCGCAGTTGATTACTAAAATCTTCATTATTAATTCCTCCAAATATATTATCTTATTTAATATTCCGCTTTCACACCGCTCTATGGCTGCAAATACCTTCAAAAAGCGGCAGGTCTATAGCATAGTTATAGGTAACTGCCGCCAAAACGGCAATTACCTATATATGTATTGTGTGTAAATATCTATTGAATATTACTGCATCTGAGCCTGTACAGCTGTGATAGCTACAACACCAACGATGTCGCTTGCTGAACAGCCTCTTGAAAGATCGTTAACTGGCTTAGCAATGCCCTGAAGCATAGGACCATAAGCCTCTGCCTTAGCAAGTCTCTGAACAAGCTTGTAGCCGATGTTACCTGCATCAAGATCAGGGAAGATGAGGACGTTAGCATGTCCTGCAACCTCGCTGCCAGGAGCCTTGGAAGCACCAACAGATGGAACCATAGCTGCATCTGTCTGAAGCTCTCCGTCAAGCTTAAGCTCAGGAGCAAGCTCCTTAGCAATTCTCGTAGCCTCTACTACCTTGTCAACATCAGCATGCTTAGCGCTGCCCTTTGAGGAGTGGCTGAGCATGGCAACCTTAGGCTCTGCGCCTACTAAGAACCTGAAGCTCTCTGCTGAGGAAACAGCGATAACCGCAAGCTCCTCAGGATTAGGATTCTGGTTAAGACCGCAGTCGCCGAATACGAATGTACCATTCTCACCATACTCACAGTTAGGAACATCAATTACGAAGAACGCAGAAGCAATCTTAGAACCCGGCTTAGTCTTAACTATCTGAAGAGCAGGTCTTAATGTGTTAGCTGTAGAATGGCATGCACCTGATACAATGCCATCTGCCGCACCGCTCTTTAACATCATGCAGGCATAGAACATATAATCCGTAGTGAGAAGTCTTCTGGCTTCCTCAGGAGTCATACCCTTGTTCTTTCTGAGTTCAACTAAAGCATCAACATACTCATCAAGCTTATCGGAAGTATTAGGGTTGATAACTGTAGCGCCTGATACCTCAAGACCCTTGCTGTTAGCCTCAACCTCCTCAGGTGTACCAAGTACTACTACATTAGCGATATCTTCCTTAAGAACTGTCTCAACTGCTTCCCATGTTCTTCTGTCCATTGACTCAGGAAGTACAATTGTCTTCTTCACTGCTCTTGCCCTTTTCTTAATCTCATCAATAAATGCCATAATAAAATGACTCCTTTCAGTATATAATTCGACTTCATCTTAAAAGTCCATTGATAGTATCATTATACTCCTTATGTTTATTGTATACAAGAATATTTTTGCAAAATCAAGTCAAAACGTACATGTTTTAAATTAAATACAATTTTACTTTAATCTAAGCGATTGAACAATATATCTTAAATGGAACTGCCTTTCTGTCATTACACATGTTGACAGCGTCAATATCTGGTCATCCCCTGAAAAAACAGTTGTATCATCATATACCATAGGCTCCTGCATACGCATAGCAGTATTCTCGAGATACATTTTAACTGTTTCCTTCTGTGAAAAATCATAGTTCAAAAGCTGGTGGGCATTATTTGTCTGATATGCCGCAAATATCTTGTAAACATATACCATATCCTCCGTATATATATACACGTATCTGTTGTTTTCAAAGAATTCCTCATCCTCATACAGATGCAGATCCGAAAACATTGTTGTATCACGCATATTGTGACCATATATAACCGTATGCGGATCTGAAAAATCCTTGGCATTATAATTCTCAGTATATATACATCCCGGATAGCCCTCGCTTCCGTCAATGTTATGTTCAAGATAATAACTGTTGTCAGTAGGGTGCTGAAATACAGGATAATCAATATGTGTATTCGGTATATATATCCATGCATATATATCCTCAGATACCTCTTTATGTAATTTATCAAAATCAATATTTTTTTCAGGTACATCTATACCATATTTCGTAATCAATCTCGCAGCTTCTCTTTTATATCCTTCAAGCTCCTGTGTTGTACCCTCATCCATATCCCCTTCTAAAGGCATTGTCGTTGACGGCACAGTGGTGCTTTCGGCAAGTTTTTCATACATCTGCCCTGATTTCCATAATCTATACTGCTTCACGGCAAGCACCACCACACATATAAACGCAGCTGTCAATGACGCTATTCCTATAACTGTATATATCATCTTTACATTTAATTTTTTATTTTCCATATCAATCCTCATTTCCCAGGGGTGTTCTTATAATTGCACCCGAATCATATATATTCTACCATATAAAAAACAATAAGCAATATTATTTTTCTGCATAATCCAGATGTAAAAAATCACAACTTTTTCAACCGGATTTTACTTTTCCCGGCATTTAGGATATAATATAAAAATAATTTTGTGTATTTGCAAAATCATTCATATATAAAGGAACAAAATGTGGATAAAATATGATTACAACAGCTATTATTGCGGAATTTAATCCGCTTCACTCAGGTCATGAATATATAATAAAAGAGGCAAGGCGCATAACCTGTGCCGATTGTATTGTTGTAGTGCTCAGCGGAGGCTTTACACAGCGCGGCGATATAGCTATCGCCCCTAAGCATGCCCGTGCTGCTGCCGCAATAGATTGTGGAGCTGACATAGTTTTCGAGCTTCCGTTTGTATATGCGACATCAAGTGCGGAGTTTTTCGCATCCGGTGCAATAGCCCTGCTCAATTCCCTTAAAAAAATAGATTTTCTTGTGTTTGGAACTGAAAGCAGCGATATAGCTGCTCTTTCAGCTGCAGCAGAACTGCTTATAAAAGAGCCTCCGGAATTTAAAGCAGTCCTGAATTCCTGCCTCACATCAGGGATGTCATTTCCGGCAGCATTAGGACAGGCATATTCAGCCTGCAGCGGTACCAACGCAATCTTCACTCCCAATAATACTCTTGCAATAGAGTATATAAAAGCCATTAAAAAAATGTCCTCGGACATACAGCCTGTAGCAGTACAGCGTTCAGGCTTAGGCTACAATGACATAAATTACTCTAAAGCAGGCGGGCATATATCCGCTTCCGCATTTAGGACAACAACCGAAAACATTATAAAATCAGGTCATTTTTTATCAAATAACAGCATACCGCCGGAGCTTGAGGCTTTTATGTCAGAGACTCTTCCTGCCGCAAGTGCCCATTCTGCTTTGTCCGGCTATAACAGAATATTTCCTGTCTTTAATGACGATATGTTTACACTCATCCGCTATGCCATCCTTATGAACCGCAGCCACCTTGAGGATTTCTGTGACTTCACCCCGTCACTTTCAAACCGTATACAGCGGCTGCTTGACAAAGAAGGTACTTCTCTGTTCAGCGGCAGCTATGAGGATTTTATTCTGCGCATTAAGACAAAAGAAATGACCGCAGCACGCATTAAGCGCGCCATGCTCCATCTTCTCACCGGATACACCGATGAAGCCTGCCGGATCGCAGTAAATTATCTTCGTAAGGGGTACTCTCCTTATGCGCGCATACTGGCACTGTCGCCATCAGGGCAGACCTTTATCGGTGCAATAAAAAAAGGCTGTGATACAATTCTTATCAACAGCCTTGGCAAATCCATGCCTCTATTGGATGAAAATGCACAGTCGGTTATGCACTATGATATTCTTGCTTCTGATATATATTCCTCTATCGTTGCGGACAAGTTCGGGTACACAATGCCCGACGAATATAGATCCGGTGTTGCAAGAATCACTCATTCCCCGGCATAATCATCTTTAGAAGCTCACGCCTTGCGTCCTCAGTCCCGGCGTCCCTATATCTGAATATAAGGTCCTCCTTCTGCGCCTCGGTGAGTCCGGCATAACCTGTCATCAGGCGCTCGTCCATGGCAAGCGCTTCCATAAAGCCGAAGGGATAGCCGCCTATTCCGACCATCCCTTCCATTGGCATTCCATCATTGTCCATACTGTGTCCCTCTCTTTCATATAGCTTTGAAAATATATTTCACTTCTATAGATAGAGTTCCACTGTATGCTCTTTTTATTCGTCGCAGTCTCTCAGCAAGCCTTTTATTCTGTCTCTATGTTCTCCTCTGCCGCACCGTCCCCATCATATGCACGCGTTACCGGCACTCCCGGAAAATTAACCGGTATTCCGTTCACCTCAACCATGTCCTCAATTCTGATTGTAAGGTATGGTATTCCGTCAATAATTCTCGTATCGACAAGATCCGTCCTGTCCGGCTTGACCTTTACCACAACCGCCGGAGACTTTATCTCGAACTTTCTCGTCTCGACAATGTTCGTCGCCTGAAGAGGTGTCTGTTCACCCGCCTGGCTGTCATAGCACCTGTCAAAGCGCTCGAGAAGCTCATTTTCCACGCCGCTGTCCGAAAGAATCTGCTTCACCTCATGCTTGTTAAGCTCTAATGGTTCAGGCTCCTCCTTCGTCTCCTCAATCTTATTGTTGATTATCTCGTGGATATTCTTGACCACCTCGAAGTCGCACTTCTCACCAAGTGCTTCCTCGATAACACCGTTAAAGGTATCTCTCTGATTTCCCGCTGACATAGGAATATTGCACCCAAGCACCGGCTCGGCAAAATCAAGCCTTAACTCATCAGGCTTTGCCGTATAGTACAGAAGGCTGTGTAAATCTGTACTTCTGTCATTGAATGCAGGAAACAGAAAGCCTATGCTCGGCATATCGACAACCCAGTCCCTAACCCTGTTTCTGAAGCAGCCCTCCGAGGCAAAGTATGAAAGCCCTGCCTTCGTGAGTGATACCGGGCAGATACAGCAGAGTATGTGGGAGAACACTTCATCGGAAGCGTCCTCCATCTCTATATTGTCTGAAGTCTTTCCCGGAATATCGTACGCCTGATGTATGAGCAGTATAAGGTAATTGTCCACCGTGTCATAGTTCTCTATAACACGGTCATAGAATGCATGTAACACCTCTTCATCCTTAAGCTCCGTCTCACGAAGCTTCATCAGGAGAGCATACTTCTCACCTTCAAGCTCCTCCTCAAGCGGAAACTCCATATTGAGGAGATTCTTTCCAAGGCTTCCCGAAAGACTCTTCCTGAATATCGAAAAGTACTTGAACAAATCCTCCTCCGGAAGGGCAAGGAATGCCTCCTTAAATTCCGTCACCTTATTCTTCTCGCCATCAACATAGCAGCCACATATACGGGAAATCGAGCTTCTATCATCTTTAAATGTCTTTTTAATTTCTGCAATTTCTTTAGAATTCATGTCTTACCTCAGTGCCAACAGGGGCAGTATTTCAGTTTTTAATATTCCCATATTTTATCTGTATATTTCAGCAGCTTAATTCTTGAAGCTGTGTATAGGTGCAGGTATTCTTCCGGCACGTCCGACAAATGCTGAACAGTCGAACGAGTTAACCGGCATAATAGGTGCATATCCTAAAAGGCCACCGAACTCAACAGTCTCACCCACACCTTTTCCGATAACAGGAATAATACGCACTGCCGTGGTCTTCTGATTAACCATTCCTATAGCAGCTTCATCTGCTATAATTCCGGATATTGTACTTGCCTTGGTATCTCCCGGAACAGCTATCATATCAAGTCCTACTGAGCATACACAGGTCATCGCCTCAAGCTTCTCTATGGTGAGCGCACCTGCAAGCACCGAATCAATCATTCCCTGATCCTCACTCACCGGTATGAATGCGCCGCTCAGACCGCCGACATAGGATGAAGCCATAACGCCGCCCTTCTTTACCTGGTCATTTAAAAGAGCCAGTGCCGCTGTGGTGCCCGGTGCGCCCGCTCTCTCAAGTCCTATCTCCTGAAGGATATCAGCAACAGAATCACCTATTGCCGGTGTAGGTGCAAGTGACAGGTCGATGATTCCGAAAGGAATACCAAGACGTTTGGATGCCTCCTGTGCAACAAGCTGTCCTACTCTCGTAATCTTGAATGCTGTCTTTTTGATTGTCTCGCAGAGAACCTCGAAGCTCTCTCCTCTTACCTGCTCAAGCACATGCTTCACAACACCCGGTCCGCTGACACCTACGTTGATTATCGCATCATCCTCGGATACACCATGGAACGCTCCTGCCATGAACGGATTATCATCCGGTGCATTACAGAGCACAACAAGCTTTGCACAGCCAAGTGAATCCTTCTCCCTGGTGGCTTCTGCTGTCTCCTTAACTATCTCACCCATAAGGCGGACAGCATCCATATTGATACCTGTCTTTGTTGAACCGACATTCACTGAGCTGCAGATAAGCTCTGTTGACGCAAGCGCCTGCGGAATTGAACGGATTAGAAGCTCATCGCTCTTGGTCATGCCCTTGCTCACGATAGCCGAATATCCGCCGATAAAGTTGACGCCGACCTCATGTGCAGCCTTGTCAAGTGTCTTTGCTATAGTCACATAATCCTCCGGTGTCTTACAGCATGCTGCACCCACAAGGGCGATAGGTGTTATGGATATTCTCTTGTTTACAATAGGAATACCGAAGTCCCTCTCTATCTCCTTTCCGACCTTTACAAGGTCTTTTGCAATAGTTGTTATCTTATTATATATCTTTTCATTAGTCACAGAAAGGTCTGCATCCGCACAATCTAACAGGTTAATACCGAGTGTGATGGTACGCACATCAAGGTTCTCCTGCTCAATCATCTTATTAGTCTCGTTTACTTCAAAAATGTTAATCATAGAACTTCTCCTCGTAGTTTGATATTATGAATCCTTAGATTCTGTGCATTTTTGTAAATATCTCCTCGTGCTGGCACTTTATCTTAACACCTATTTCCTCACCAAGCTTGTCAAGGTCCTCTGTAATCTCGGCAAACGGCTTTGCTGCCTTCTGCATATCAACAATCATCATCATGTTAAAATATTCCTGAACAATCGTCTGGGAAATATCGAGAATATTTACTCCATTATCTGCAAGGTATGTACATACCTTAGCGATGATTCCTACAGTGTCCTTGCCTACTACAGTAATAATTGTCTTGTTCATGGTGTTATCCCTTTCTGTTTTAAGTTTTATATTTATGAACATTCCCCGGATGCTATTAATCCGTGAGAAAACATTCTCTTATAAATTACAGTGTAATGATACGGCTCGGCTTGTCACGTCCCGCAACCTCTATCTTAAAGTCTGAGGCATGGTACTCACTAAAGCTCATATCAATCTCTGTACGGACTGTCTCATAAGCCAGTTCCGGATAATTGTTTTCTTTGCTGAGATGCCCTAACAAAATCTCCTGGACATTGTTTCCCAGCAGCCTGTCAACAAGCTGTCCTGCCGCCTCATTTGACAGATGCCCTTTTTCCCCTAATATTCTTCTTTTCAGAGGATACGGATATGGTCCTGTTTCAAGCATTCTTATATCGTGATTAGCTTCAAGAAGCATACAGTTGACACCTGAAAAGCTGTCCACTATGTAATCATCATACACTCCAAGGTCTGTCACCAGCCCGAATGCCTTGTCATCGGACTCTACGCGGAATGCACATGGGCATAATGCGTCATGTGAAGTAGCTACAGGCTTAACCTTAAGTGTGCCGATATTGAACTCACTATCACATTCAACCGTATTAAAAATCCCCTCCGGCAGCTTCCCCAGATTAGTGTTTTTAATTCCCTGCAAGGTTCCCCATGTAGCATATATAGGTGTTGCGCCTGCTCTCTCAACAACCCCGAGACCTGAAATATGATCCGAATGCTCATGTGTTACCAGAATACCGTCAATATCCTTAATTGACAAATCAAGCAGCCTAAGCCCCTCCTCGACCCTCTTCTTACTGATTCCTGTATCTATAAGAATATGTGTATTGTCATCTCCCACATATATACAATTGCCACTGCTTCCACTGGCAATACTCATTACTCTCATCTATGTCTCCATTTCCATAATCATTTTTTGCTTCTTATGTTATATGTTAGAGCTTGTTCCGTCAATGGTTATTTTGCCCTTTCCTGTTGTTTTTGAAATATACATCGCCTTATCGGCATTATCTATTACCAAAGCAGGGTCATGGCATAGCTCAGGATATGCACTCACGCCCGCGCTTGTATTGATATAGATTGAATACCCGCCAAAGGATATTTCCCTCTCCCTTATTGACTTATGTATACTCTCAACAACGCTCACAACCTCTTCAAGCGTCTTGTCGATAAACAGAACTACGAACTCCTCTCCTCCATATCTGTAGCTTGAGCCACCATGCTCGTCTGCAATTCTCTGTATAGTCTGGGCAACCGCGATGATAGCCGCATCGCCAAAAAGATGTCCATACTTATCATTAATTGATTTAAAATTATCTATATCAAACATCGCAGCATACACCGTCTGTTTTAAAAGCTCCGCATCAGGATGTCTGTACTTCTCCATGAACTTGTTCAATACACGTCTGTTATATAAACCTGTCAAGCCATCCCTCTTTGCGAAATTCTCGAACTGTGAATAGAGGAACGCATTGTTAAGCCCTACCTGAAGCTCAGCTAAGATATTGTCGAAGAAGGTTTCCCTGTGCATGAAGAAATCCTGTTCATTATGACACAGTATATATACCCCGGCACACCTTCCATCAACAAGCAGAAGCTTGGCTGCAAAAGAAAGAATATGATAACTTTTTAACCCTTCGTACTCTGTGTGTTTCACATTTTCGCATATAAAGATATGCCCATCCTCAAGCCTTTTCATAAACTCATCACAGGTAAACATATCATAAAGCACGTCAGCCGCAGCCTCATTTATATCGCCAAACAGCTTATATCTGGCACTTATATCATACATGGGATTATTCTTCTTATAATCCTCATATATGCTTCTTTCACCGTTTACCGCTGTCTTTAGTAAGCCTGCAGTCCTTATTCCGATATCGCTTATAAGCTTACCTGCAAAGTAATCATTGATCTTAACTATATCGAATGCCTCTGTGAAGTAATGAAGCATCTCATTCTGGAAATGCATTTCAAGTATATTGGCATTTATCTTACTGTTCGCACTCTCAAGCTCAATTCTTTTAAGAGCGAGCTGTTCATTTACATAGTACAGCTTTTCCTGCTTTTCAAGCATCTCCCTGTTGGTATACATTGCTTTATCAAGCATCCTGTCCTTCGCCAGAACGGCATTTTCAAAATGCTCATATCTGCTGCCGATATATGAAAGTACCGAATACATGGTAATTATGAACGAAGTAATCATCACAGCTGATGTAATGACATATGTAAGTGAACGATTCGTAATCATATACACGATTGTCCATATCAGAACCGGTATATTCATAAGCATGGAATGCAGAAACACAACACCGCCATCCGATAAATCAAAGAATATCCCCTGTTCCAATGCTATACACATATAAATGAGAAAATATATTATATATTCATAATTCCGGTATCCGTCATCCATTATAAAAGCAGCCATTATCATGAGCTGTATATATTTCATGATAAAAATAAACCTAGGACTATTAAAAAAATCCGAAGTTCTGAATGCCTGCTCCAATGCCAGCACCATACATACGATGGCAGCTCTTATAAATGCCGGTGCTCCTACTGAAAAGCTCTGGAAGGTCTCCACAACAAGATAAATAATTAAAAGTACCACCGCCGGAAAATGTCTGGCCGCAAAATTCTTTTCGAGTCCAACCAATTCATCCTTTTTGTACATTTGCCCATTATCTCCAATACAATTCTATTTTATCTCCTGCCGCTAACGGTGCATTGAATGCCGCCTTTTCACCATTTACCCTTGTAACAAGCTCTGTACCTCCGGCTGTTTTAAGATCAAATGGATAAAAATCAAAAATATCAACGAATGTATAACCGCTCTTTCCCGTCATCTCCACAGAAGAATCATTTACCGTCACAACTATCGTTTTCGGCTCGTCAAAAGCCGCTTCTCCTGTCTCCTGCGGCTTCTCCTGTGTTATTCCGCCGGAGGTATGATTCTCTCCCGGTAATTCTGCCTTATCCTGCGAAGCTTTAAGCGAATTGTCTATATCCTCCGGATCCGGTAAGTACTGCTCATCCCCAGGCTCTGTATATTTGACATTAAAATTCTCATAGACAATGGTATCATCCGCTGCCGGCTCATTGTTGACCATTATTTTCTTATCATCTGTAGCTATATCCATAAAGTCAAACAGCTGTTTGACGGTATAATAGTTTTCCATGACAACATTGTCACCCTGATTGATGCTGTAATCCGGACCCTTAAGCTCATTGTCCACATACGCAAATTTAGGGCATACTATGAGCTTGTCATTGACAATAAAGTTAACCGTACTCTTAAACTCGTCAAGCTCTCCCACGGTTATGTGTCCTGATTCTCCCGCTGTGGATTCGCGTATCTCTATCTGGTCATTATGTGCTATTCTGGTATTCATGCTGCTCTCACGTCCGTTCAGCAGAATAACCGCCGCTTCACCCGTCGAACCTCTGACAATCCTTGATTTTCCGTTCACATTGAACACCAGCTCATTTCCCCTCTTAGGGAAGATACTCTCGTTAGGCATGCCGGACTGCATAACCGCATCCACTATCGAAAGATGATTGTTGTCATAGAGCTTTACCCTCTCTCCGTTGACTGTCGCAAAAATAAAGTTGTTCTTCTGGTTGTAATAATTGATACATATTCCTATAGGAGTAACCAACAGCGCATCCTTCTTAACCTCATTAGTTACAAAATCAATACCTGTAAGAACCTCCTCGCCGCGGACTGCAACACGCTCTCTTGCAATTTGCAGTCTGTCTGCGATCTTATCTGTAAATCCCGGAAACTTACCGCCACCGCCGACCACGAATACCGCACTTACGGCTTTATCACCATTGAGTTCGCATATCTTATCAGCAACATCATCTGCAAGCCTTGTCAGTTGTTCATCTATAAGCTTCTGAACATCTGTCGGGGCAAGCTTATGAGATATTCCCATAATATCCTTGTAGGTAATTGTCTTCTTCTTTCCTGCCGCCAGCTTAATCTTCTCAGCTGACGCAAAATCGACCAGATATTCCTTTGCGATTATCTCTGTCAGTTCATCCCCGGCAGACGGAATCATGCCATACGCCACAATGCTTCCATCCTTTGTAAGGCATATATCGGATGTACCGGCGCCGACATCCACAAGTGCGATATTGAGCAGCCTGTACTGTTCCGGTATCGCAACATTCATAGCAGCAATAGGCTCAAGAGTGAGATTGGCAACAGAAAGTCCGGCATAATCCACCGCAGCATACAATCCGTCAACGACCTCCTCAGGAAGGAAAGTGGCAAGAAGATCAATTCCTATCTTCTCGGCCTTATGTCCTTCAAGGTTGTTTATCGCATAGTCATTAAGATAATATCTCACAGGAGTATAACCTACACAATAGAACTTATATTTCTCATCTTTGACTTTTAATTCCTTATGCGCCTTCTCAACGGAAATCAGCTCTAAGGAATAGATATTCTCGGCATTGACACGAACCTCTCCCTCAAATTCCACATCCTCATGTACCATAACCGTCCTGAGCACTCGTCCGGCTGCCGCAATGCAGACTTCCTTCAGCTTTTTTCCTGTCATTGACTCAAGCTCATGCTTTATCGTCCTTATAGTATCTCCAACCTTACCGATATCATGAATCTGTCCGTCAAGCATCGCTCTTGTCTCATGCTCCTTAGAAACTATCGCCGCGGCCTGAAAACGTCCATTCTTCATATATCCGACTGTACCAACCACATTTCTGGTTCCGATATCCAGTCCGAATACAAAATCATCCGGACAAAAGATTGTATCACTCATTGTTTTCCCCACCTGTCCTGTTTTCGGTTGCAAAAAGAATCTCTTTCAACCGTTTTCTAGTCATGCTACTATCTTCCGAGTTATCAATCACATACCTGCAATGCCTCCTGAATTCTTCATCAGATAACTGGTTATTCATTATAGAAATACATTTTTCTCTTGAATATCCTCTGTCAGACATAAGTCTTTCTATCCTCGTCCCATCCGGCACATATATGTACCAGAATTCCTCGCATATATCGTCATATCCTGCCTCTATAAGCAATGCTGCCTCAATGAATGCGTAGTCATATTTACCTTCACCGGACGCTTCCTTCAGCCTTCTTATAACTTCCTGTCTGGTAAGCGGATGAATAATCTCATCCACCTTGGCGCACAGCACGTTATCCGAAAAAATCCTTGCTGCCATCTTCTTCCTGTCTATGCATCCATCCGCCTGTAAAATATCGGTTCCCAGCAGCTTCACAATATCCTTATAGGCTTCACCGCCCGGCATCGTCGTCTCCTTAGCCACCTCATCTGTTCTTATCACGATACAGCTTACCATGTCTTCAAGCATTTTTAGTACAGTTGACTTACCTGCACCTACTCCGCCCGTCACTCCGATAATTCTCATTACCTTTTCTCCGTTTCGCAATTAATGAGCTTCTAACCAGTTGCTTCCCTCATTCGTATCCACAACAAGCGCAACAGAAAGTCTTGCTGCATTCTTCATCTGCTCATCAAGAATACTCTTCACAATATCTACCTCGTCTTTTGCCGTCTCTATTAAAAGCTCATCATGAACCTGTAATATAAGCTTAGACTTAAGCCCCAGTTCCTTAAGCTTATGATACACTCCTATCATAGCCAGCTTTATAATATCCGCAGCCGTTCCCTGAATAGGTGCATTCATGGCAACTCTCTCTCCGAAGCTTCTCTGCATGAAATTACTGCTCGAAAGCTCCGGTATAGGTCTTCTTCTCTTAAACATCGTGACAGAATATCCCTTTTCCTTCGCACTGCTTACCAGACCATTAAGAAATTCATGTACCTTAGGATATGTCTCAAAATACTTCTCAATGTACTTCGCAGCCTCCTTCTTGGAAATACTTAAATCCTGGCTCAGACCAAAAGAGCTTATTCCGTACACAATTCCGAAATTAACCGCCTTTGCATTGCTTCTCTGTGTCTTGGTTACCTCATTTAAAGGTGTGTTGAACACCTGTGACGCCGTTATTCTGTGGATATCCTCATCGCTGTTGTAGGCTGCTATCAGATTCTCGTCATCGGACATGTGTGCAAGTATTCTAAGCTCAATCTGTGAGTAGTCCGAATCTAAGAACACGAATCCCGGCTTAGGAATAAATACCTGTCTTATTCTGCTTCCAAGCTCCATTCTTATAGGTATGTTCTGAAGATTCGGCTCCGTACTGCTTATTCTTCCTGTTGCAGTTATAGTCTGGTTGAATTTTCCGTGTATTCTGCCATCCTCGCCTATATACTGCAAAAGACCATCCGCATACGTTGAGTTGAGTTTCGTGAGCTGTCTGTACTCAAGCACCTTCCCGACTACAGGATGTTCCGGTGCAAGCTTTTCAAGGACATCTGCCGAGGTGGAATAGCCCGTCTTGGTCTTCTTACCGCCCGGAAGTCCCATCTGCCCGAACAGCACCTCTCCAAGCTGCTTAGGTGAATTTATATTAAACTGAGTCCCGGCAAGCTCATAGACCTCCTTCTCGACAACAGCAATCCTCTCCTTCAGCATATCTCCGTACGCGATAAGTCCTTCCTTATCGACAAGTATACCATTGCTCTCCATCTCTTTAAGAGCATATACAAGAGGCTTCTCTATATTCTCATAGAGTCCTGCCATATCCTCATCCTCAAGCCGCTGCTCTAACACCTTATATGCCCTTGCGGCAGTATAAGCATTATAGCAGGCACATATATATGTCTTGTTCGATTCCTCATACAATGCCTTACCCATTATATCGGCTCTTGATTTTACCAGCATCCCAAGGAAATCCCTTGCAATGTCATCATACTGGTAGGTATCCTTGAGCGGATTTAAAAGATAAGCCATAAGTGCCGCATCCTCCGCCCCATCGCTCTCCGCTATCGGCAGAAAATCAAGCTGCTCCTTGAGATTTATAAAGCAGGCCTTTTTTCCATTCTCATGTAATACATGAACCAGCTCAGCCGTCCTGTCCGAAAGATATTCCGCCGTCATAAAGCCGCCGACCGGGATGTATACTGTTCTGCCATCACCGCTGTCTCCGGTTCTGCTAAGTGCAACCGCAAAAAGCCCATTACTCTTATCCGGCACCATGAATAATCCGACACTGTCCGCCATCCCGAAAGCTGTGAATACCTTCTCCGCGTCACTCAGGTCCTCGATGATTTTAAAGCTCTTTTCCAGCTCATCATCATTATAGCTCTCGACATTCTTCTCAAAGCGCGGCAATATAGACTTGAACTCAAGCCTCTTAAAAAGCTGGTATGCGTCCTTGGTAAACATATCCGAAAGTCCTGCATTCTCGAAGGAATATTCAAGCGGTGTGTTGATATTGATGGTGGCAAGTGTCTTGCTTAGCTGTGCCTGTTCATAGTATTCCTTAAGATTATTCTTAGCCTTATTCGGTGTAAGCTCCTCCACATGCTCATAGGCATTTTCAATGCTATGGTACTTCGATATTATAGCTCCGGCCGTCTTTTCGCCTATGCCCGGAACCCCCGGAATATTGTCGGAGGCATCACCCATAAGTGCTTTCATGTCTATAAATTCTACCGGCGTAACTCCGTAGGTCTCAACAACCTGTGCCGTATTGTAGTCCTCAATCTCCGTAGTCCCCTTCTTTGTCTTAGGTATACGGATCTTTATATTGTCCGTGGCAAGCTGTAACAGATCCCTGTCACCCGAAACCACCGAAACAATCATCCCTTCCGCCTCGGCACGCTTAGCCAGCGTTCCAAGTATATCGTCCGCCTCATAGCCCTCCTTGGTGACAACACACACGTTCATATCGGTAAGTGCCTCCTTGATAAGAGGAACCTGCTCAACAAGCTCATGCGGCATCGGCTTACGCGTTCCCTTGTACTCACCATACATCTTATGTCTGAATGTAGGAGCACTGAGATCGAATGCCACCGTAAGATAATCCGGCTTCTCCTCGTCAAGTATCTTGAACATAATATTAAGGAACCCATATACCGCATTGGTATGAAGTCCCTCCGAGTTGGTAAGCTCAGGAACCCCATAAAATGCACGGTTCAGAATACTGTGTCCATCTATCAAAACTAATTTTTTCATTCAAAAGCTCCTCCTACAAAAGATACGTTACAAGCATGACCACACCTATAAATATAACCAGATATATAAAAAACTTAAACGCTTCTATTATTCTTTTATGTCTTCTTCCTCTGATTATTCTGTGCTGTGCCCTCGCAAAACATTCATTGACAATATCCTTCAGTACAAAGGGACCGTCAAAAGCCTCATTGTCCTTGATTCCACGTTCAACTATAAAATAAATCTCAAGCTCATCGCGGCATGACGGACAACTCTTAACATGTGAAAGGCACTCTGCCATCTTGTCATATCTAAGTCTCATATTCACGAATTCCGGTATAGCTTTTCTGAACTCCTGGCACTCCACGGCAACTGCCTCCCCCACTGCAAACTGTAATATATCTATTCTATTTTAAGACACTAATATCAAAAAGTAAATAGAAGAATCAATAAAAGGCAATGAAAGACAATGCTGTGAAAATATTTTTACATAATTCAGCAAAAAACATTTGCATTTTTCTTAGATATCTGTTATCATGAACTAGTTCGCGGATGTGGCGAAATGGCAGACGCAGCAGACTCAAAATCTGCCGATGGTGACATCGTGCGGGTTCGACTCCCGCCATCCGCATGACCTATATTAGCTTTGAATGTCTGGTTTAATGACGTTCAGAGCTTTTTTAATGTATCGCCCAATGCGCGTTGGGACAGGGGTCTGGTACATGTCCCAGTTCTGGGACACGTACCAGACCCCTGTCCCAACCACAAAAAAACAACCGCAGCCCCACATCAGGACTGCGGTTATTTTTTTATCCCGGTGCACAGGTCTTTCCCGACACGCGGAATGTGCTCATCATAAGTGGCGAATATGACTAATAATACTTCTTGTTTCCCCACAGATTGGACTTTCTCAGCTCCAGATACTCCGCATACGCCTTCTCTAAAATCTGTTTCTCATTGGAAAACTTGAGAAGATGGTACGCCTCATGGAACTTGTAATATCCTGAGTCCTCAAAGAACTCCTCCTTCTGTGGCTTACTGTAGTAGCTGTCTGCCATCATCAGATACCAGTGAACTTCCTTATCAACTACATCTGAAGGCACGGAAAACGTGTACTGGCTTTTACCTACATACTTAATAATCTGGGCTGATACTCCTGTTTCTTCCTTCACTTCACGAAGTGCTGTCTCTTTATAATCTTCGCCTTCCTCGACAGTTCCCTTCGGAAGCACCCAGCCCTCATACTTGTTCTTAAAATTCTTATATAAAACAAGTATCTTTCCTCTGAATATAACCACACCGCCACAGCTAGTTGCCTGTATCACAGCAATCCCTCCTGTATTATGGTGTGTCACATATGACTTGTGTATAGTATAAACCACTTTTCAAACAATATCAATGATTTTTATTGTACCACGCATCAAAAATCTCTTTCGCAACATTCACCGCATATCTGTCCGGTGTTCCGTCCTCGTTGAAGCTCTCAAGCACAACGCTGACTATTATTTCGGGGTCATCATAAGGCATGTACCCGACAAAAAGCGAATGTTCATACCCGGAGGTTCCATACTGCGCTGTACCCGACTTTCCGGCTGCCTCATAAGGAGCCTCAGAGAATACATGTGGGAAGCTCACCTCAACCACCTGCTTAAGATGTCTGGAAAGCATGTCCGCCTCATCCTCTGTCATAATGCTGCCATAGTATTCGTCCCCATCCGAACCATCGTACGAATATACAATCTTCCGGGACACAGGGGTCTGGTCACTCTGTCCCACGCTTGCGAAGATGGTTTTGACAATATAAGGCTCATACAGTGTGCCGCCATTTGCCACAGCCTGCATTATAAGTGCATTGTGAAGCGGTGTTATGAGCGTTGCTCCCTGTCCGAAGCTGGTCTGTATTATCTCCCATTCCGGTGATTCCCCGCCAAGCACATACTGTGAGCGGCTTGTCACAGGTCCTAGATTGTCATGGTAATGTATGTCCGTGTTAAATAAGAGCTGTTGTGCCGTATTAATACTCGTCTCCACCGCCGTGTCAAGTCCCATAGTGATAAAGGCTCCGTTACATGAGTGTGCGAACGCACCATAGGTATCCACACTTCCATGCGCAGTGTGACCTACACAGGCAACAGAGAGCGTGCCCCTTGTGAATACACCGCTGCACTCATACACAAAGCTCTTAAACCTTTCACCCGCATTACATTCCCTGTAATATGACAGCAGTGTAACGGTCTTAAATGTTGAACCCGGCGGATACAAGCCTGCCACTGCCCTGTTCAAAAGAGGGGCATCGGCATTGGCATCCGTGCCCTCCGTCATAAGCGTGTTAGGGTTGAAATCAGGTTTTGATACCATCGCAAGAACTGCACCATTCCTGTCCATTACAACAACCGCACCCTTGTTCACTCCAAGAGCCTCATACGCCGCCGACTGTATATCATAGTCAAGTGTCGTGACAACTGAATTTCCCCTATATTTATGGTTGGTAAGCTCTGCATGCAGCTTGTCATCGAACGGCTCACTGCTTCTTAGAAGCTGATAGTTCAACACACCCTCAAGACCCGCGCCTTCGCCATAGGTATATCCGATGATATGTGAGAACAATCTACCATAAGTATATACCCTCTCAGCTTCACCATTCACACCTTCAACACTTGAGGCAAGCTCTTCACCTGTAGCCGCATATATGGAGCCTCTAAGCGTCTGCTCCTTCATCTTGCTGAGTCTTCTGTTGTAGCTGCTGTCAAGTATGCTCTCATCAAATGACGCAAGCTCGTATATATAAAATCCGCTTATTATAAGAACAAGAAGAAGGCTTCCGACAACCATGCGTGGCGAACGCATAGACCTCGTGCCGCCATTTTTTTCGGATTGCTCCTCAGCATCTGCGCTGTCAGTGCCGTATTTATCAATTCCCGGAATACCCGCCTTCCCTTCATCATCCTCAGCAGCCTGCGGATTATCCCTGTCATTCCGCGCAGCAATTCCCTGAATAATCGCAATCATTATCATGGAGCTTATAACAGAGCTTCCTCCGTAGCTCACAAACGGAAGCGTTACTCCCGTGCTCGGAATGCAGTTAATGGTTCCTCCGATATTTAAAAAGCACTGGAAAATATACATTATTCCAAAGCCTCCAAGTAGCTGTCTGTTGAAGCTGTCCTTATTCTCGGACAGCACCGTTATAATCTCAAGGAACACATTCAGGCATACCATTATCACGATAATGCCGAACAATCCGCCAAACTCCTCTGAAATCGCAGGGAAAATAAAATCCTTTGTGACTACAGGGATAGAACCCGGAAGTCCCTTGGTAAGCCCTGTTCCGAACCAGCCTCCATTTCCGATTGCGAAAATGGACTGTACAAGCTGATAGCCCTTGCCATCTATATATTTGAACGGGGCAAGCCATACATCAACCCTGACCCTGACATGGGATATAACAAAATACGCTCCCACACCTGCCAGCACCGCACATAAACCGCCCATGACAAGATATCTGTGCTTATGTGTGGCATCATAGAGCATGACAATATAGGTGACATAGAAAATCAGCGCCGCACCAAGGTCATTAGAAGCAACCAGGATAAGCACATGCGCCGCCGCGCACAGCGACGTGATTACAATTCTGCCAAATGCTTTCTCACCGCGGAGCATACACGCAATAAACATCACGTATGTAAGCTTGACGAACTCCGACGGCTGAAGTGAAAAGCCTCCTATATTTATCGAAAGGTTAGCGCCGTACACCGTATTGCCAAGTACGAACACCACGCCCAACAGGACAATGCCGGCAACACAGTACAGCACATCAAGCTTAATCAGAAAATGCAGCTTTTCCACTATGACCGGCACCAGCATCAGCACAAATGTACCTGCCCATATCAGCAGATATTGTCTGATAAGCTTATCCGTGTCAAGTCTTGCCAGCATCAACATTCCCGTACACATAAGAAATGCCATGTCATTCAGAAGAATCCTGTTACACCTCTTATAAATCATAGGAAATATATTGAGCAGGAAAAAGAAATAAAACAGCTCCATGAACAAAAACACGATAAACAGAAAATCCTGCCTGTTCATAAAGAGAATAACATTCCCAAGCACTGTCATACAGATGACTATTATAATCTGAATTATTCCTTTTCTCTGCTTCCCCTGTTCACGCCTCTTTTTATAAAAGACATGTCCCAAAAATCCGTGCAGGCAGAAAACAGCCCCCAGCAATATAAAAACGTATTTTGAGACGGCAGTTACTATATTTATCACTTAATCTACTCCTCTGTTATAATGACCTCTGGTGTAAGCTTTAACACTGTCGGCATTCATTTTCATAATATTTTCGACCTCATCGGCACCTTCTATGGAAAAGGACAGCCTGAGTGCCTCCACTCCCATATTCCTTATCTCATCCGGCTTGTCAAGCAGGTACTCCGGAACACTGTTGTATATAAGATTATAACAATAGCTGCAGCTGTTGAGTGCCGCGAGCTGCTTACCCTTTCTGTCCGTGAGATAATATACGCCCGGTCTGCCGCACGGCTTGTCCTTAGAAGTATACTTTAAGGTGCAGCCTGCCGTAACCATAAGCGGGAGGTAGCCGTACACCAGCTTTTCCAGGTAAATATTCCTATCCTGGACAGAACGGCACAGCCCCCTCAGCTGTCCTGCGTTCAGCTCCTCCGAAAGGGTAAAATCATGTATGCCAAGCCTGATATACTCATCAAATGCCGCTTTATTGTAGGTATACACATCATAATCAGCCACCACTCTGCCCGCATACAGCTCGTACAAGCCCTTTTTCCTTATATAGCCAAGCTCCTCAGGGCTTCTTATGAGCATACCGTCGAAGCCTGCTGCCTTGACATCCTCAAGCTTCCTTTCAAAAAGTGTTACCGCCCTGTCCCTGAAAATATACGGCATTGCCATATAGACTTCTATTTTCCTATTATTGGCGGAAATGCCGGCATTATATTCATCAACCATCCCCTTCATCATTATAGCTCCGTCTATGCCTGAAAGCTCGGTTGATATATATATTCTTGACACGTTATTATGAGCCGTTCTTAATACTGCCTCAAGCTGTTCCTTATTCATCACCTGCACAGTGATGTCATGCTGCCCCTCCGAGTAATGCCTGCGCTCCGCCAATACCGCCTCACAGGCTGCATTACACTGTGCAGCGGTATTTTCCTGTATCCCGGCATTTTCCTGTGCATCGGCAATCTCCTGTACCCCGGCATTTTCCTGCGCAGCATCAGCTTCTAATACACCTGCAGTCATCGAAGCCTGCACCTTCATATATTCATGATTTCTCTTATAGCCTGATAAGAGCATGCTTTCCAGCTCCTCAAGCGCATTTCTTCTCAGGTCATTCAACAGCCTGACCGGAACAAAAGGGCTTCCCTGTATATCTGTCACTATGCTTCCTTCATCGCTTGAGAATGCTGTCCCTCCAAGCTTCTTCAGCTGCTTTACGACATCCTCCCTCACAGCCGGGCGCTTGTCGGAAGGCTCCAGCACATCGCCATACACAACAAGCTCCTTGTCCCCGGAGAGCAGCTTCAGGCATGCTCTCTCACCGGACTTTAAGAATATCTCCATCCGGACCGGAATTTTGATATCATTGTCAATATATCCTGCCCGAAGCTGCCCTAGAAGCTCATTGTTCCTCGTCCTGTAGACAGCCGCACCATTCTTAGGATTCTTAAGGACTCCCTTAGGCAGTGCAAGCCTTCCGCTCTTTTTTCCTGTCGGTGTCGTGTATTCGCTTCCATCCGGAAATTCAAGCACATCACCCGGATTCACCTCCTGTGACAGGATAAGCTCCCCGTTTTTGATATTTCCGATGACGATTCCCTGATGATTCGGTCTGTCGAAGGTCATCATGGACTTATCGTTCTGTGCATAGTAATATCCCTTGCAGAAGCCACCTCTGTTGTACAGATCCATCAGCTGTCTGATATCCTGCTCTTCGACCCTGTAGCCGTCACGCCCCTTTTCAAGGTACATATCCACATATTTTCTGTATGCGTAGGACACACCTGCAACATATTCGGGACTCTTCATTCTTCCTTCAATCTTCAAGGAGTACACACCCGCATCAAGAATATCCGGAACTGCCTCTATTGTACACATATCCTTCGGGCTTAAAAGATATTTCTCACTTATTCCGTTCGCGCTGTAGGTAAGACGGCAGGGCTGTGCGCAGCGGCCGCGATTGCCGCTTCTTCCGCCTATCATGCTGCTGAGCAGACATTGTCCTGAGTAGCAATAGCATAATGCGCCATGGACAAAGCTCTCTATCTCAACATCGACGTTATCATATATATCCCTTATCTCCTTGGCAGAAAGCTCGCGCGCAGGTACAACACGCGCTGCACCCATGTCCTTTAAAAGCTGTGCACCATATTTTCCCGTAATCGTCATCTGCGTGCTGGCATGAAGGTCAAGCCCCGGAAACGCCTCCCTTAAGACCGCAAATACCCCATAATCCTGCACGATAACAGCGTCAAGCCCCTCCTCATAGTAGGGCTTCACATATTGGACAAGCTTCTCAAGCTCATCATTTCTTAAAAGAGTGTTTACCGTTAGATACACCTTCCTGCCATACAAGTGTGCTGTGCGGATAGCCTTTATAAGCTCAGCCTCCTCAAAATTTCCCGCAAAGGCCCTCGCACCAAACATGCTTCCTCCAAGATACACCGCATCCGCTCCTGCATTGATTGCGGCACGGAAGCACTCATAGGTTCCTGCCGGTGCAAGAACCTCTCTGTTTCCCATATCAATCATATTAATCCTTTCACAATCCTGTAAACTATAAAAGGGGCTTCCATACGGAAATCCCCCCTTTAATTACTGCTTCTTCGTATCCTTCTGTGCCTCAAGTCCAATAATCATGCTCTCGTAATCCTGTGCATCCTTCTTAAGCTGCGCAATCTCCTCCGCCTGCTTATCAGCCTTAGCCTGCAGGGTGATAAGCTCATGCTTGAGATCATAAATTTCCTTGTCCTTGCTCTCAAGATCACCCTTAAGAGTATCCGCCATATTCTTAGCCTTAAAAAACTCATCCGCTATATTCAGCTGGATCATAATGTTCTGAAATTCCAGTGGAAGTCTGTTATAGGATTCCATCTTCTTATGTTCATCTAACTTATTGTCCAGGTATGCTGCTACCTTCTGTATATATTCACGGCTCTCATATCCACTAAGTGTAATAACCCTGCCGCCAATAGCCACTTCTGCTTCATTCTTCGCTGGCATACAATCCACTCCTTATCCTTATAGTATCTGCTAAGCTGTCCCGAACTAAAATACTCTTACAGGTAAATATCACAAATACTTATCCAGTATAGCACACTTCTATCTATAATGTCCAGTTGTCATCACATGAAATCACTGTGAGTATTCTTTTCCTTACGGAAAACCTGATATTGTGTCCCGAAAAATTCATACCATATATCTTTGATAAATCATCGGCGGATTCATCATGCCTGTACCCCGGTCTTGGGTCCTGTGCAAGCAGCTCTCTCAGCTCATCGCAGCTGCTTTCCCCAAGCTTAGCTGATACATTCTCAGGAATCACAACCTCAAGCCGGTAATCCTTAACCTCATCCGCAAAGCCGCACACAGCCTCAGGGTGCGAATCGGTGTATGACAGATATGGCTTGATATCGTAAATAGGAGTTTTGTTAAGCATATCAACCCCTGATACGATAAGCTGCGGTCCATCGGTACTGTCGACAATAACCTCCTCAAGCCGTACACTCGACAGCCCCATAGGGTTAGGTCTGAACGGCGAACGTGTCGCGAACACGCCCACTCTCTTATTTCCTCCAAGCCTCGGCGGACGCACTGTCGGGCTCCAGTCCTGTCTGACACTCTCGGAGAACTTCCAGATAAGCCACAGATGTGAGTATCCTTCAATCCCTGAAAGAGCCTCCTCATTGCGGTATTCCGGTTCAAACACTATTCTCCCACGGCACTGCTTTACGATACCGCTCTGCCTTGGAATGCCGAATTTCTCATCAAAATCAGTATAAATATGCGCAATAATCCTTATATTCTCCATACCTGCAACATTCCAATCCATTACCTTTCTATTCCAAAATGCTTATAGCACAGCTGTGTCGCAACCCTTCCCTTAGGAGTACGGTTGATGAAGCCGTTCTGTATAAGATAAGGCTCATAGACATCCTCTATCGTTCCCGCATCCTCACCTATGGCCGCCGCCAGAGTGTCAAGCCCTACAGGTCCGCCCGCGAACTTCTCCATAATGGTGGTTAAAATAAGGCGGTCACTTCTGTCAAGCCCCATCTTATCGACCTCCATCCTGTCAAGTGAAGCTCTCGCGACCTCATAATCTATCTTTCCGTCATACTGCACCTGTGCAAAATCACGTACTCTCTTTAACAGCCTGTTAGCAAGACGCGGTGTTCCCCGCGACCTGCGTGCCATCTCTGTGGCTCCCTCATCATCAATCTCTATCGCAAGCACATTTGCGGAACGCAGTATAATCTTCTTAAGCTCGCTCTCAGTGTAAAAATCCATCTTGCATATCACACCGAAACGATCCCTGAGCGGCGCTGTCAGAAGTCCCGCCCTTGTGGTAGCGCCTACCAGTGTGAACTTAGGCAGATCAAGCCTTATCGAACGCGCCTGTGAGCCCTTTCCAATCATAATGTCTATCGCGAAATCCTCCATAGCAGGGTAGAGCACCTCCTCAACCTGCCTGTTAAGACGGTGTATCTCATCCACAAAGAGCAGGTCACCCTCCTGAAGATTGCTTAGTATCGCAGCCATGTCCCCCGGCTTCTCTATCGCAGGTCCGGAGGTCACCTTAAGATGCACCCCCATCTCATTAGCGATAACTCCCGCTATGGTTGTCTTTCCAAGTCCCGGCGGTCCGTAGAAAAGACAATGGTCAAGCGGCTCCTGCCTGCTCTTTGCTGCTTCTATATATACCTTAAGATTCTTTTTCACCTTTTCCTGGCCGATATAATCCGCCAGTGCCATCGGACGAAGACTCGACTCTATAGGCATATCCTCTTCCGTAAATTCGGTGGAAATCATCCTCTTTTCCATTAAAAGTTACTCCCTTCCATGAACCTCCAGCTTAAGCATGAAGGTCTTACATAAATGCCAGCTTCTTAAGTGCAGCCTTAAGCAGTGCTTCCGAATCCATATCAGCCCCGCCGTCCACCTGCCTTACCGCCCTTGTGGCATCTGCGGAAGAATATCCTAATGCGGTGAGTGCCATGACCGCCTCCACTGCAGCCGTATCACCCATATCACTCTGCGGCTCATAGCCTCCGTCCGCCCCGCCATCAAGAACATCCTCTATCTTAAGCTTGTCCTTCAGCTCTATGATAAGCTTCTGGGCGGTCTTGCTTCCTATTCCCGGTGCCTTGGATATTGTCTTAGAATCCCCGGCAAGCACAGCAAATCTCAAATCATCAGGCGACATGGTTGACAATATGGCAAGCGCGCCCTTAGGGCCTATACCGCTCACTGTTATAAGAAGCCTGAACACCTTAAGGTCATCCTTTGTCAAAAATCCATATAAGTCAAGCGCATCCTCCTTGACATACAGATATGTATGTACCTTAAGCTCACTTCCTATCGCCGGAAGCTTCGCAAGGATGGAAGCCGGCATCATTATTAAAAAGCCCATGCCATCATGGTCAAGCACGATGGCATTCTCTGTAAGCTCCACAAGCTCACCCTTAATATATGATATCATATTCTTTTCCTACCACTGGTTGATTGCATACATTACCGCAAGTGCAATCTGATTGAAGAGCATATCGGAAAGCTTATTATACTCCTCCAGCTTTCCTTCTGCTGCTGCCTTTGCAGCCGGTCCGTCATTCCATGAGCCCATGCTGCCGAATACATCCGCATTGGAGGCTGCCTCAAATAAATCCCTGTTATGTCCCGGAAGCTCAAGATGGGTTCTAGGCGGCATGCTGCGCCCCTTCTTCTTGAACTCCTCGAGAATCTTCTCATCATCGGCGGCATAATCAAAGCCGCCTTCCAGCATGGCAATGGAGCGGTTAAATACATTAGACCAGCCCTCAAAGCCAAGCTCCTTGGAAAACCTGCTGATTTCCGCAAGTGCCGCCTTAAAAATCTCAGTGTTATCCTTGTATTCAGGCTTACCTGCCGGGTGATTCTCCCATATCTTCTCAGTGTATATAATGTGCCAGCCCTTTCTGTCCTTGTCCATGACCCATCTTGGCATCCACATATGAATCACATCATCAGGGTAAAAGCACAGCATGATATTCTGGGATGTATTCACGAAGCCGAGAACTCTTCTGTCCTTAACCGCTGTAGGCGCCAATATCTTGACATCCTCCATTCCATTATACACGCATCTTGCATACCAGCTGTCAACGCCTTCAATCATCTCACCCTTCTGTCCTTCTACCTCAGGAACGAACTGAAAAACCGTTCCACGCTCATAGCTGAGTGGTTCATACTGTATAAATGTCTGTGTATTCAATGCATTCTTAGCAGCCGTAATCACGCTGCATAACTGGAAAACCTCGCCCTTCATATAATAAAAATCCTTTCAAATTCAATATTTTCAATGTAAGACTTACCAAAACACTTGTTTATATAATAACCTCAAAACATTTGTTTTGCAACTATGGGATTTAAAAAACTGTTATTTAATTCGACTTGCATTCAAAAATTATAATGCAATCTGATATGTTCTATAAATGCTTTTGAACCTTAGCGTACACAAGCCCTGCCAAAATACCCACAAACACCCCTGCCGCAATGCCGGTCACAATCAGTGCCGGAAAATAACAGAACATCCCCACATTCTCAAATATAATCATCGCCACAAGCACCTGTCCCAGATTATGCGCCACGCCTCCCGCAAGGCTTATACCCACCATCGAAAAGCGCCCGCTCTTTTTCAACAGACTCATGACAAGTATACTTAGCGCCGCCCCCGCAAGCGAAAACGCCACAGCCGTCATATTTCCGAACAGACTGTTCACGACGATTATCCTGACAAGGCTCACAAGCGCCGCACTCCCAAATCCGTATCCCATAAGCACAAAAAGTATGACACAGTTGGCAAGCCCGAGCTTCATGCCCGGCAGCAGCCCCGGTATCACTATAAAGCTCTCTATGTAGCCCATCACGATTGCCACCGCAGTGAACATGCCGCAGAAGGCGATGCCTCGGGCGCCATGTGGGCGTTTCATTTTTGCCGATTCAGTGTTACCCTTATCACCTTTCGTCCGCTTATCACCTTCTGGCTCTCTGTAACCTTCCGGAGCCGCTTTTTGTCCATCATTGTGCAACGCCGTCATACTCGCTCTTTCCCCCTTTAATCGTCACCATGGTCTTATTCGGCAGACATATAATCGTCTGTCCCGACCTGCTTATCTTCCCCTGCAATACACACAGCTTGTCCGGGCAGTCCGCCTCCTCCATCCATACCTCCCCATCTGTGATGACCACCTTATTGTGACCATCTATGTCTATCTCTCTTCTTTCCGACTGCTGATTTTCCCCCGCCAGCAGGCTGCTGTAATATTCCTCTCCATCTACAGTGACAACCACCATCATTCCATCCCGGCTCCCGTTCCTCTGCACAAAAAAAATGGCACACCAAATGAACAGAGCTGCCAAGAGAAGCCCTGTGCACAGGAGTAAGTCATTTCTATTAATTTTTGATAGCTTTTTCATTTTGTTCCAATCTCAGCTTACAAAACCCTGCTTGTTTTAATACAAGTTCATATTGTTTCTTTAAATTCTCCGTATTGTAATAGTTCATCATCTTTTGCAGTTTAATTATAATATTATTTTTCTTATACTTCCAATCAGCAAAACATGATATAGTTGTATTACTTTCTCTAAAGGATAATAAATCTATATTTGCCTGCCCCAAAACCTGTAACCTTCTCTATTACATCTGCTTTTTTTAAGACATTCAATATATTCGTAGCCTTAGACTTTGAGCATCCTAGCCACTCCATTATATTTTTCTGTCCAAATACTGTGTCTGTGCTACATTGATCAAGTATTTTTTCGATATTGGACAAATATATTTCTGATACCTGTGCCATCTGCAATAATTGTAAATATCTTTCGGAATTATTGCTTACTTTTTTTGGAGCATTGCTTACTTTTTCCGGAGCATTGCTTACTTTTCTGAAGAGCGTCACCTTAAATCCATCTCCAAATTCTTCAAACAGCGGCTCCTGCAATCCATATTCCCTACACCTGTTTATAATTCGTGGAAGTCCGGTTCCCCATGCTTCCACAATACGCATATAATGAAAGGCTTCTGCAATAGCTTCATTCCTACACGTTGATTTTCCTGTTTTAGCCGTCTCTATATCCAGTCCTCCATAAAGCATTCCCGGTGACGTAACCTCCAACCTGTCATCATAAATGCATACCTGCACACATGATTTATCAAGATAGCTTCTATGAAGAATTGCATTAGCTATTGTCTCCCTTATAGCTGATATCGGCAATTCATACATATCTTTTCTATATTCGCCCTCTATTTCAGCTCCCATATCTATATGTCGCAGAACAAAATTATATGCCTCATCAACTTGTTCATATATTGGTCCATTGAACTCTTTTCTATCAATAAATATATCTCTCGTTTTCCCCTTGAATAAAGCGCATTGTATTTTTGAAGCTTTATTTCGATTATCCGTAAGCAAATCAAACGCATGCGTTGGGTACGGATTTCTTCCTACTCTGCAAAGTACGCCAAAATCATGCAGTTTTTCTAATGTCATATCATTAACTGTAAGTTTCTCCTCTTCTGTTTGACAAGCATTAATCGCAATCTGCTTCATTTTTTTGCATAATTTCAATGCTTTCTTTTCATCATATTCACTACCAATTTCCTGGAGTGTATCATAAGATATACTCTGTCCTTCCAGCTCCAATTCCTGCAGTTTTCTTATATCTGCCGGTCTACTCGTGCCATTTATTCTTATATAGGTGCTACTCTCTTTTCCCTTCTTAGCAAGATAATATGGTCTGAATTTTCCCGGCGCAATATCTATTACCAGAATAGTATTATCTTCCACCGTCTGTATAGAAATATCAGGTTCTATCTGAGGTGTACATGCGTCCGAAATCATATTGGATATCGCATCCGACAACTTAAATGGACTCTTTTCACCAATTCCATACACAACACAAGTTTCATCTTCAATACCTAAAATCACTTGTCCTCCAGTACTATTAGAAAAAGCTATAATGTCCTTTAAAAATTTCTCGTGATTGCTAGGAATTTCACGTTTAAATTCTATATTTTTGTCTTCTCCAAAATATTTTTTGCTTATCATTACCACACCTGCTTTCATACTATTTAATCATTTTACCACACCTTAAAAAAACTTGCTATTACATTTTTCTCTCAAAAATATGATATTAAAATCAAAAGGTATTTTGCCCTCCACGATAAGACTTCACAGCAAAAAGGCTCCCATACCGGAAAACCGGTATGAGAGCCTTTTAAAGCTTATGCTGCTGTTCCGTGCGGAATAAGCATTCCGCCGGAAGCAGATAATATCAAGCAGGAATTAGCCGAGTAAGGAGAGAACTCCCTGTGTAGCCTGGTTAGCCTGTGCAAGCATAGACTGTCCAGCCTGAGCAAGAATGTTGTTCTTGCTGTACTCAACCATCTCCTCAGCCATATCAACATCACGGATACGTGACTCAGCAGATGTTGTATTCTCAACAACATTGTCGAGGTTAGCGATTGTGTGCTCAAGTCTGTTCTGAACAGCACCGAGTGATGAACGCTGGTCTGATACCTTCTGGAGAGCATCAGCGATAGCATCTACTGCATATGTAGCAGCAACACATGTATCATCTGATACATTAAGACCCTTGATTCCAAGATAGCTTGAATTCATTGTCTCGATGTTGACATTGATCTTGTTGGTCATATCAGCGTCTGAGCCTACATGAAGGTTGAAGTTAAGCTTCTCTGCTACTGTTGTAGAACCCTTTGTGATAGTGAACTTGCCATCACCATCATTTGTAACTGTTGCTGCTGTATCAGTTCCAATGTTGCTTGCTTTTTCAAGCTCTGACTTCATAAGGTTATAGATGTCTGTTGTGGACTTTGCCTCTGAATCTGCTGTCCATATAGCTGCCTGTGTTAAAGCTGTAGCTCCTGCACCAGCTTTTGACGCCTCAAATGTAATTGTAGTATCACCATCTGTATGTGCTATAGCGTATTTTCCAGCTAAGCCATCTGATATTTCCACATCCTTAATAGCAGTATAAAGCTTATCTGCTATATCACCAGCTGTATCACCCTTTTCAAGAGAAATTTCATAATCCTTTCCTGCAATATTGAAAGTGGTCTTTCCAGCTAATGATGATGCCATACCTGCTAAATCTATTGTGTACTTTCCTTTATCAGCAGCTCCTGGTGCAGTTGTCTGTTCAATTCCCTTTTTAGTTGGAGCAGTAATACCTGTAGCCTTATACTCCTTGCCACCTATGGTAACAGTTGCTCCTTCTGTAAGTGCATCTGCTGTAAAGGTAGCTGTATCGCCATTGTCAACTAATGTTCCCTTAAGACCTGCATCATGTGCATTAATCTTGATTGTCTTGGTTGCTCCATTAGCATCACCCTTTAAGAGGTATGTCTCGTTGAACTTAGTTGTCTCAGCAACACGGTCAATCTCAGTTGTGAGCTGGTCAATCTCGGACTGGATAGCGTCTCTATCTGTCTGTGAGTTAGTTCCGTTGGAAGCCTGAACTGCGAGTTCGTTCATTCTCTGAAGCATTGAGTGAACCTCTGTGAGTGCACCTTCTGCTGTCTGTACTGCTGATACGCCGTCCTCAGCGTTAGTGGAAGCCTGATCAAGACCTCTGATCTGCTTTCTCATCTTCTCGGAAATTGAAAGACCTGCTGCATCATCTGCTGCACGGTTGATTCTATAGCCGGATGATAACTTCTCTGCTGACTTGCTCTGTGAACCTGTTGTGATGTTCAACATTCTGTTGGCATTCATTGCCTGTAAATTGTGCTGTACTACCATAATATATTCCTCCCTGAATATCTATCGGCGTCCATGCCGATGTGAATTGTTATGGAGGCTCTGCCTCCAAGATGGTAAGTATTCCCTACCTTCTGTATATTATATCGGTTCAAAGTCTTAGAACCTTATACCTGAATAATATCTTTTTTAATTATTTTTTCTTGTCCATGAATACAGGCTCGCTCGTCACCTTATTCATGGTCTTGTAGTAGTTCGCGGCATACTGCTGGTTCTTCTTCACGCTGCCAATCTCCCTGCGGCGCTGTGCGAACTTCGCTGTAATCCTGTCCTTGTTGCGTTTCTCCTCAGCCATGAGGTGGCTGCTCTTCTCCATAATCTGTGTTATTCTGCCCTGAAGACTCTTTATCTCAGCCGAATAGCCCTCACGGTTCTTCTCAAGCTCTGCCTTCACATTATCGTACACAAGCTGAAAGCCCTCGTCCATGGCATTGAGCTGGTCAACAAGCTCTGCCTTCTGCTCGACAATATGACCGAATGCCTCCTCGTCAAACGAAGCCGCATTCAGTACCGCCTCCTGCTCTGTATTGAGCTTCTCAAAGGAATCAAGAATCCCAAGCTTCCTGTCAAGGCTGCTCTCCAATATGGTTAAATAGCTCTCCGTCATGCTCATACGCATCCTCATTTCCGTGCACTGCACCCGCAGCCAATATTATTTGGAAGTGTTATTTCTCGAAAGCTGGATTACTTCCTTCCATGTATCTCTCATGGTTCTAAGGTGCTTTAGCACTTCCTCTATAATCTCCTTGTCCTTCTTTACATTGGCTTCGCGAAGCCTTGTCCTGATATACTTATAAACCTCATCGAAATCTTTGGCAACAGGATATTTGAAATCAAGTGTATTCTGAAACTCTTCTATAATGCGTTCCACCCTGCGGATACTGTTGTGAGCCTTCTCCACATCGCCCTTATCTATAGCCATAATGGCAATGTTGGCATACTTGATGGCTCCGTCATACAGCATAAGCGTAAGCTCCGCCGGTGATGCTGTGAGTATCTTATTCTTCTCGTACTGCTGATAGCCTGCAGATGTATTCATGCAACTGCCTCCTCTTACCTGCAAAGCACAGCCCACCATCATCCCGATGATGAGCTGTGCATATTTATAGTACTATTTTATCAGATTATCTTCCTGTTGTAAAGGTACAGTCAGTGTCATGAAAAATTAAATCACTCAACATCATGAACCTAAAAGGCTGGAAAGCGAGGAGGTAGATGACTGGAGCTTAGACAATGCTTTCTCCATTGCAGAGAACTTCTTGTAATAGAACTCCTCGTAGTACTCAATCTTCTCCTGCCACTTGCTTACCTTGTCCTTGTAATCGCTGTACTCACTGGACATCTGCTTGTCATTATATATCGTGTAGATGCTGCTGACACTTGAGGATGCCATTCTCTTGGTAAGGTCATTGTATACCGAGGTGGACAGCTTCTGGAAGAACTCTGCCACGACCTCCGGATCCTCATTGATTGCCGCCATGAGCTTGTCCTCATTGCCCGATGTGGTGGCATCATCCGCATCTCCGTCTATATGGAGACAGCCCTTCTCATTGGTATCCGCTGAGAAGTAGCTTGCCGTATTTATTCCGAAGGATGAGAGCGAATATGTCTTTCCGTTAATCTCAAAGCTGGTATTCATAAGGCTCTTAAGGGAAGATGATGTATTTCCAAGAGTACTGTCACGTCTGAGAAGCGAATCCTTAATCTTGGTCTCCCACTTCTCTATCTCATTGTCGGACATATCCTTCTTCTCATCATCGGTCAGCGGCTCATAGTCCTTCGCTGCTGCAGCATTATAAGCTGTATCCATGTCCTTGATGAGTTCATTGTACTTTCCGAGGAATTCCTTAATCTTATTGTACATGCCCTGTGTATCATTGGAGGTTGTGATGCTCACTTCCTCACCGGCCGCTGTCACCTGCATCGCTGTGATTGAAAGACCGTTGATGGAGAATGTACCTGTACTGCTCGTAAATGTGACGCCGTTGAGAACTATCTCTGCGTCCTGACCGCTGATTCTGGCAGCATCCGAGCTCTTAGAAGCAGCATCAGCTGCAACAATCGCTGCCTTAGCTGACGCATAGGCGGTCTTGTTATCATCCTTATTGACATAGTCTGTAGCAGCACTGTATGTAGAAGCATTATCATTAAGCTTCTGCACCGCCTCGTCGTATCCAGACTGATTGTCTTTTATGGTCTTATCAAGCTCCTCGTATTCATCAACTGCAGCCTTGGCAGCAAGAATCGCCTGCTTCTCTGCCATCTGCTGGGCAATAGCTGTATCCGCTGTTCCATTGTTCTCCTTGATGAATGCCTTCATCTCAGCGAGTTCTTCATCTGTATACTGAACCCGCTCAGTTGAGCCGTCATCCTTCGTCACCATCTTATACAGCTTGTCCTTATTTCCATCAAGGCCGGCAGCCAGTTCATCATATCTGGCCTTATTCTTTTCAAAACTGTCCTTGATGTCCGTATACTTTTTGTACTCTGATGCGAGAGCCTGCTGTGCTTCATAATCTGTTACAGTCTTTTTGTCGGCTGCGAGATTATCCGCCGTATATGTATTTTCATATATCTTTACAATCGCCTTGGCTACCTGTCTCTGCTCGTCATCCTTCGCTGTGACTGTGCCGTCAGCTATATCCTTATACTTCTTAAGCTCTGCTGTATCATTGCCATCCACATCCTTCGTTGCGAACAGTCCAAGAGACTGAAGTGCGTTAAGACCACTTATATTATTCGCTGTGAGTGTGAATTCTCCATCAGAACCTGATGTCTTGGCATTGACGAAGAATCTCTGGTTGGTCTCATCGAAGCTTGCGTTGATTCCGGCATCCTTGAACTTGCTGATAAGCTGATTGACAGTCATTCCGTCAGTTATCTCTATCTCTGTATCATTGACAGCTATCTTGCTTCCTGTCTTTATTCCCATATCGGCAAGGGCAGTGCTTCCTGTAACCTTCTTATTACCTGTATCGTTCTTATCGTCTGACAGCTTCACTACGCCGCCTGTCATGTACGCTGAGGAGGCAAGCTTATTAACCTTCATCTTCTGTGTGCCGTTGACAGCTGATGATGAAGCTGTAACAGTCGCTGCCTTGCTGTCCGATATAGTGCTTGTCTTAAGGCTGTACGCTGTAGACATTCTCATATTGGAAAGGCTTGATGTATAGAAGCCATATATCTTGCTGTTCATGGTCTTCCAGGCATCCATCTTCCATTCCTGCTTAGTCTGCGCCTTCTCATACTTCTCTTTCTTGGTTGAATATGCCGATACAAGCTCCTGTACAAGGGAGTCTGTATCAAGTCCCGATATAAGTCCGCTGACTCTTATTGCCATAATTAACTCCTTTCCACCATATTATGATGGTTCCGTTTACAATAAAAACGCTCTTTCCGTGATGTTAGCGTTTCTCGTCCACAAGGATTCCGGCAAGCTCCCATGCCTTAGCGATAAGGTCAAGAGTCTTCTCCGGCGGAATCTCCTTAATTGTCTCCTTGGTATCCTTGTCAACTATCTTGATTGTTACTCTGTTGGTCTCATCGTGATAACCGAACTCTGCAACCGTATTGTTGTTGAGCTTGCTGTTAATCTCTGATATACGCTGCTTGAGAGCCTTCTCATTGAGCTGGATATCCTGTTCAACCTTCTTGCTGTTGTCGTCTGCAGCAGTGTTAGCGCTATCCTTGCTCTGCTGGCTGCCCTTATTAGCTGTCTGCACCTTAACCGTATCCGGCTGCCTGTTATTATTCTGTACGCCGACCTCCTTGGTCTCGGTAACAGTAGTGTTCTGCTTCGCCATATTGACCGAAGCACTGATTGCAGCACTTGATGCTGCCCCTTTAATTCCTTCAATCGCCATTTCAAGACACCTCCGTGTGTTCATTTAAATTATATTGACGCTGCTTCTTGTTGTATGTGTGTATCCTTATATTTCTTCATACTCTCTATTGTATTTCGGCAGACCGATATAAAAAGTTTAGTCCTATATAGCTATCCTAAAAGGTTCCTGAGTGCCTCCGCTCCGTCGGAAACGCTTGCAGCCTTGTTCGCATCCTTAATCTGCGCATATACCTCCTTGCGGTACACCGGAACGGACTTAGGGGCTGTGATTCCTATCTTAACCTGGTCTCCCTTGATTTCAAGCACGGTTACCTCTATATCGTTGTTGATTACAATGGACTCATTCTTCTTTCTCGATAAAGCAAGCATTATTTTTCCTCCTTCATCTTCTGAATATAGTCATACACATTGTAACGAACTTCATAGTTATCGTTGTTCACGATAAGCTGGCACGCCTTCTTAGTGTTCATATTGATGACAATCGGTGCCTTTAAGTTAGCGGTCATCTTCGTGAGGTCGGACGGAACCGTCACAACAGACAGCAGGAAATAATCGGCCTCCGACTCCACCTCTCCCAGCTGGGCAAGCCATTCATCATCCACAACCGGATTATACTCCGCCACAACCTTCATAGGGTCGATGACAGTGAAGGCAAGCTGTGGCTCATCAAGACACTGCAGCCACATAATTCTGCCCTTTTTCTCGGAATTATATATCAATGTATACCTTGTATACTCTTCAAATCCCATCAAGCCCTGAGTAAATGTGATTATCCTGTCCTCAGCGACCTCTATCTCCCCAAATAATCTTGTATTAACCTTCATGTACTCTCTCCTTATATCAGATGCAGAAGCTCCGCTCCCGATTTGATGTTAAAGCCATCCGCATACATAAGAATGTGCATACTAAATACTGTAATTATTGTATGCACATCCCCGCACGCCTGTCTTAACATATTATTCTTTACAGATAATCAAGTAATGACTGTCTCACTGTCTTAGAAGCTGTCGCGATTGCTGCATTGTACACTGTCTCTGCCGCAGCAAAGTCAACTGCGATATCCTCTAACTCCACATCCTCATTCTTGGACTTGAGATCCTTGAACGTGGTCTGCTGCTGTGTGAGTCTGGTCTCAGTGAGTGTAAGTCTCACTTTACGGCTTCCCACATCGGACAATTCAGTGTTGACTGTCGACTGATAGCCCTTCATCTGTGTGATTCCCTTTGCAAAGAGCGCTTCCATATTATTCTTGGCATAATCAAGCTCCTTAGTTGCCGCCTCTATCATGGACTCAAGCTCATCAGTCTGTCCAGCGTACATGTCAGAGCTTTTCATATCCTTTAATCTGGAAATCTTTTTCTCAATATCCATAACCGATGAAAGACTGTTTACAAGGTCATCTAAGTCTCTTCCTATATTATAGCTGAGCACATCCGTAGCGCGTGAGTTGACCTTAAGGTTCTGGCTGAAGTTGATGGTGTACTCTATGTCCTGACTATCATCGCCTGTCTTGCTTGACATAGAATATACCTGTCCATTGGTCAAATCCTCGCAGTCGAAATAGTGCTCCGGTCTGATATCTCCCTTCGCAAACGAGTCCTTGCGATATGACACATCTATCTGTGAATTGCCAAGTGCCTGCTGCGAAGCTTTAGAAAATACCAGCTCGCCCTTATCGTACACATAATATGCTGTATTGTCGGCAAGGTTTCCGGCAGTCATAATGGCTTCAAGCTCCGGTGTGCTTACCGCCTGTATTGTACCGGCGTAGGCCTGTCCGTCAACTGTAATCTGAGGAAGTGATGCCGCATCAGCCGCATCGTAGGCACAGCCACCATAGGCAAGCCTTATTCTGTACACCTCCTGTGTCTCAGGCGTATCTGAGGCCTTTATTGAAGCTATTTTGTTGATATCAACACCATTCTTCATATACTTGGTTGTCGTAAAATCAGAGCCCTTGAAGCTCTGTTTAATCCTGTAGGACAGACCTGCCACCTCGGCATCGTTCTGGAAGGTGAGTGCTCTGTCCGTTCTGTATCCGGTAAAGATATATCTTCCTGAGCTGTCCGCATTTCCCTCTGCATACATCGCATCTCTCAACTGCTGTATACTCTGTATTATCGCGCTTCTGTTGGTTGTCTCATAGGAATCCGTAGAACCCTGTGTGCAGTACTTGATGATATCCTTATAGATACCGTCCATATTATTTAGTGATGTCTCTGTGAGTGTAAGCCACGCACCTGCATCAGGAACATTCTTCTTTAAGTACTGTTCAACCTCTGTCAGGCTGGTTCTGAGAGAGAGTGCTCTGATAGCTATAATAGGGTCATCCGATGGCTTGGATATCTTCTTCTGAGATGACATCTGCTGCTCTGTTGTATATAAATTATTCTTCGACTTGTTGACATTACGCATTGTCGTATTCGTCATCATTGTGTTGGTTATACGCATTTTAAGCCTCCATTCTATCTTTCCCGGTCTGTTTTACCGCAAGCTCCCTTACAGCCCTGTCTCCTCAATAAGCTTGCTGTATATCTGGTTCATGACTGAGATAACCTTTGAGGAAAGGTCATAGGCGTGCTTGTATTTTACAAGGTCAACACCCTCCTCATCCTCATCAACTCCCGATATGGATGTGCGCTGTGTCTCTATGGCACCCTTGACATTGCTGTAGTTCGTGCTGAAGCTCGTTGCTCTCTTGGTATCTACGGATATCTCGGATACCATTGAGGAAAGGAAATCCCAGAAGGTTCCGCTCTTGATTGTCACCTTGTCCTTAAGTGCATATAAATCGTTTGCCATATCAGGATTCTCACCTCGTGACGCATCGTACGAAACCGGAAGCTTAGACAGATCACTTATCATGTCGGCATTCACACTTATATTTCCTGCCGTCACATAGGAATTGCTGTCATACTTCGATACAAGAAGCTTCTCTGTATTCATCGTGCCATCTGCTAACTGGCCATTGGTAATTATATCGTTAAATTCCTTTGCAAGTGTTGTCACGAAACGGTTTAACTGTGACTGATAATAAGGTATTCCCTTGTAGGAAGGATTCCTGTAGGAATCAACAACTATCTCAAGCGACTGATTTCCGTTGGCATCCGTCTGCACCTTCTCATAAGAATCATTACAGCCGTCTCTCATATCGAACAATGCCTTGAGGCTGCCTCTTCCATTCTCCTCATAAGGATTATACGGATTTCCGTTGCTCCACTTGATATCATAAAGACCCTGCGCATCGCTTGCATTTCTCTTTTTGTCCGTCTCCCTTGCAACGCACTGCAGGGTATCATAGGTGTATCCTGTTACAATGTTCTGTCCATTGAAGGTAACTGTATAGTCTGAGACCCCATTTCCAATCTCACGCTCATTCACTGTCACATCTGCATAGCATGACAGCTGGTCGACAATTAAGTTTCTCGTATCCCTTAGATCATTTGCCGTGCCACCCGAAGCCTCTATTGTGTTAATCTGCTTGTTGAGTGAGGCTATCTGCTCTGCCATAGTATTGATAGAAGATACTGATGACTTAATCTCCTCATTGATATCGTTCTGGGTGTTCTGCATATTAGTCGATAATGTATTAAAGTAATTGCATACACTTGAAAGGTGGCTGAGCATCTGTCCTCTCTTGACTTCACTGCTGGGATCAGACTTAAGTGCATCTATCGTCTTAAAGAGATTATTGTACTCTGCGATAAAGCCTTCCGTGTTGAACTCATCAAGATATGTCTGAACAAGCTCTGAATACGTCTGAAGGTTCTCATACTGTCCGCACTGTGCATTGTTGTGTCTGTATCTCTCATCGTAGTACTGGCTTCTTGCCTGTGATATATCAACCATGGCAACGCCTGTTCCCACCGCTCCGTAAGGCTTATACACTCTTATGGCAAAGCCAGCTTCCTGTGAAACGGACTGACGTGTGTAGCCCTTGGTATTGATATTCGATATATTGTGTGCCGTGGTGTTGATTGCCGCATTGCTTGCAAACAGTCCCGACGCACCGATTGTCATTCCGAAAAATGTATTTGGCATATTGTTCCTCGTTTCCGGGCGGCTTCTCTATAAAGGCTGTGGGAATCCCACCTATGTGGTTTCCCATCTGCCGCAGAAACAATTCACTTTCGCCCTCAAATGAACTGTTCCCTTAAATCACCGATTCGGTGTCTATATCATCTGTATTACTGTGTCCATCATGGTGGTTATGACGTTGATGTATCTCGATGCAGCATTGTATGCCTGCTGGTAACGTACCATGTTCGTAAGCTCCTCGTCCGACGAAACTCCCATAACCTCTTGTCTTCCATTGTCAAGTCCACTGCTCAAATCATCCTGGTTGGCAACCATGCTCTCATAGACCTTGCCCTCACTTCCGACATCATCTACCAGCGCCTCATAGAACTGTTCAAATGTCAGGCTCTCGCTGCCTTCCCTGTAGAACATGCTCTTCTGGGAAAAGAGTGCTGTCAACTCCTTAGCCCTGTCATAGTCCACCTTGCCATCCTTCTGGCTGAGCGGCAGAACTGAGAAATCATAGAGTACATCAGGATTGATTTCAATATTGGCTATAGTGTAGATGGAATCCATACCAGACTCATTCTGGGTATTGTAGATGTAATATGTCTGCCCATCCGTCCCTGTAACCTCCTTGTATCTGTCGGTGTACTTTCTTGAAAAGAGCTCTGTTCCAGGCGTCTTGTTGGCATCCTTGCCATAATCCGTCTTATCCATGTCAAGCACCTTGCCTGTATATGTAACCGTTTTACCATTGCCATCTACGTAAGTAACTGTCGCGTCCTTCATCGGGCTGAGCACATTGTTAATCTGTTCCACGATGTTGTTAACCATCTTGTCAAAATTAGCTATGCTTCTTGCCATAACCGAATAATCCTTACAGCTCATAAAGCTCTGGTAATCCCTGTATGCTGTGTACGCCGCTACTGCCGCATTATAATCTTCGTCGCTTCCGTAATCTGCCCTGTCCGGCTTCTGTGTCACTACCTGTGCAGGTGGCGTCATATTGGCATAGGTAGGTGATATTGTTCCTCTCGCTGCTAAAAGCCCTTTAAGTGAACCAATATCCGTATTCTTAGATGTGGACATCGTAAGCTCCATATTATAGAGTGGTGTATCCTTCATCTCACTCCATACAGGTACATAGAATGAGGTTCCCTCTATAGTCTTGAGTCCAAGGTGGGATACGCTGAGTCCATCACAGAAGAAATTGCCCTCCATCATTACAGTCACAACATGATTGGCATCCTCGCTGTAGTCTATCTTGACATATCCTGACAGCTCGTCAAGAAGAAGATCTCTCTCGTCTCTTAATGTCATCGCCGTCTCGACGCCGCTCTCAATAACAGATATCTGACTGTTGAGATACTGGATTCTCTCACCAATCTCATTAATTCTGTTCGTGATACTGGCAATCTCAGTATTGAGGCTGTCCTGATAGCTTACAAATCCCTTGTAAATTGACTGTGAACGGTCTAAGAAGCTGATAGCACTCTCTACAAGTGCAGCTCTCGCCGTGTTGTCATCAGGTGCCTTGGCAACTTCGTTGATCGCAGCTAAAAGATCCGATATTGAATTCTGGTATGATATTCCGTTGAGCTCGCCAAGCTGTGTCTGTATCTCATCGGTCGCATTCGTAAGCTTATCGTAGAATCCATATCTTCCGTTCTCTCTTCGGTATGCCTCATCCAGAAGTATATCCCTGACATGCGATACCTGCTGTATTGTGACACCGTTTCCTCTCTGAAGAGCAGCCGTTGCAAATCTGTTCAGGACATTGTACTGTGTGTCCTCAAAGACAACCTGCTGTCTTACATATCCCTTGGTATTGACATTCGCCATATTATTGGCTGTTGTATTAAGTGCATTGGAGCTGTTGGTCAGACCCGACAGACCAATGTATAAAGCTGACATATTAGCCATAAGCTCTCCATTCCGCTAATGCTTTTACTTTATCAAATATTCTATCTATAATATATATGTGAGTGCCATTATTGCTTTTTATCGAACTTGGTATCCGGCAGTGCGTAGTTATTGCTTATATACGCATCCCTTCCGTAGTTATTCGTTTCCGGTCCATGTCTCATGCTCTGCAAAAGATTCATCTCAAACCTGAGCATATCCATGGATTCGTCAAGCAGTGCCTTATTGCGCTCATTGACATCCACCATTCTCTTCATAGTCAAAGAAAGCCTGTCATGAATAGAAGCTAACGCGTCCCTCTCCTTAGGCTGTGAGCTCAGCAGCTCTATCAGTCTTGTGAGAGTCAAGGTCTTAACATCCTTGTTAAGAACATCTGCAATATCGTTCGATGCTTCTGTTCTCTTTTTTTCCAGCGCTATGATTCTTTCCACCACAAGCTGTTCCTTCTCTACCATCCTTGAAAGCTCATCGACATCGTTCCGGATAATAATACCCGTCTTCTCAAGTCCAAGCTCTAAAAGACTCTCATATTCCTTATTCTCTTTTTCCAAAGTGTCTATCAGTGTATCTATCAGACTGGCCACTTATCCGGTCACCCCTTCTAAAACGTAATCGTGTTATACCTCTCCATAAGCTTGGCTGCCAGCTTATTCGCAGATACATCATATCTTCCGGCCTCATACTTAGCCTTAACCTCAGCAACTCTGTCCTCCCTGACATCGTCTGCCTGTGCCACTGCTGCCTTCGCCACCTGATAATCCCTGCCTAACTGTGAAATCTCAAGCTTATCCTCAGCTCCCGATGTCTTCGCAGTCTTCTTAGCCTGTGTCTTACCTGCCGCAGCATATACCATACTGACCTGATTATAGGCATCTATTCGCATAATATCCCTCATTTCTATCATGTAATAATCTATGTTCTGTAATATGTATCGGATTACAACAAAAAAAACTTAGAGGAATTTGAAAAAAAATCAAAATCCTCTAAGTTAATCAGTTCAACCTTTATGTATATCTGCGTTGTTCCATGGTGCATACACGAACCGGCTTCAGGGCAGGCCTTCTTTGGCAGGGCTCCCTTGTCCCGGCCGGCATCCGCATTACAGAAAACGCATCTTGTTCTCTTTCGCTTCCTTCTTCACAGGTGGTTCAACCTTCTTAGGCTTCTCATATAAATCTGAAAAATTAGAAGCCATGCTGGCCTTGCATGAATCGCAGAACCTTCCGGAGCGTATCATCCTGCCGCACTTCTCACATGCGATTCCTACCGGTGAATCATCGGCAAACGCAAGCCTCTCCTCACGTATCCACTTCTCAATCTGCTTCACACTGACATCTGCCGCCTCAGCAACCTCCTGAATGCTGGCTCCTACATTCTCTCTTATGTACTTCTTGGCAACCTGAAACTTATCCTCAAGCTCAGCCTGACAAGCCGGGCATAGAAAGCTTCCCCCTTCAATATAACTGAACATTCTCCCACATGCCCTGCAATTTCTTATCTCCATTAGAAAACGCCTCCATCCTTAAAAATCTTTCTATACTATTCGAATCCAAATCCTGCTTATTTTTCGTGCCTGTCATATTAATCCCGGTATTAAAAACCGCGTCCCACACATACCGCGGCAAAATATATGTCCGCACTATGGACAGCTTTAATTGCCTGTGAACATTCATCAAGTGTTGCCCCTGTGGTATATATGTCATCCACCAGTAATATTCTCTTATATTTTACTATATCGGGCGCTGTATGAAAAGCATTTTTTATATTTTTTGACCTTTCCCTGTCATTCAGAGCTTTCTGTGGCAGGGTATTTTTCGTTCTCACAAGCAGTGTCTCGTCAACCGGTATATTCATAAGCCTTCCAAGCCTGTGTGCCACAAGTGCTGCCTGATTATACCCCCGCTTTCTGTAACGCCCGGCATGGAGCGGGACGGGTATTATGACCTGCGGTTTCCAGCTTGCTATTATATGACCCTTTAGTTTATACAACAGCTCTGCATAAAAGCGTGCATACTCCCGCTGTCCGTCATACTTGAATCTGTACATCGACTGCTTGATTTCCCTGGTATAGGAAAATGCCGCAACACCTCTTATGAAATAATGTCTCTTTTTGGCACAGTCCTCACATACCTCACGCAGCTCATCATCCAACTGTTTACCGCATACCATACAAAATGGTGAAACTATGTACTTAAGCCGTGACAGGCAGTCATCACATGCCATTCCTCCCGGCTCAACGAGCTGTTCACATATCGGACACCTCGGCGGATAAATTGTATCAGACGCATTCTCTAATCCTCTGCGCAAGAGTCGAATAGCGTTTCTGTTCGTTAGCGTTGTCAACCATTCCATAGAATACCTCTTCTGTTCCAACGATACATACACACCTTCTTGCTCTTGTCACAGCCGTATAGAGTATATTACGGTTCATAAGCATCCGTGGTCCGGAGAGAAGCGGTATTACCACAGCCGGGTACTCACTTCCCTGTGACTTATGTACTGTAACCGCATAGGCAAGCTCAAGCTCATCGAGCTGCTTGAACGGATACTCAACATACCTGTCATCCTCGAACTTAATCGTCACCTTTTCCGTAAAAAAGTTGATATTGTCAATGACACCCATGTCACCATTAAACACCCCCATGCCATGGTCAACCGGTATGCCATTCTTTCCTCTCGTCTCCCATTCAAGCTGATAATTGTTCTTTATCTGCATTACCTTATCGCCCTCGCGAAACAGTGCACTGCCTGTCTCCTTTTCCTGCTTGGAGGAATCCTTTGGATTAAGGTACTCCTGAAGAACCATATTAAGTCTCTCAACCCCAAGAAGTCCTTTTCTTGTAGGAGTCAGCACTTGAATGTCGAATATTTTGGCATCAACATACTTGGGAAGCTTCTGTGCAACAAGCGCTATCATCGCACCTAATACATTGTTCGCATCTTCCCTTTTTATAAATATAAAGTCCTTGCTCGATGGTCCTATCGGGAAACGCTCTCCGTCATTTATCTTATGGGCGTTGACTATTATATCGCTCTCTTTTGCCTGTCTGAATATCTTGGTGAGCTTAACAACCGTAAAGCATTCCGAATCAATGATATCCCTTAATACATTTCCGGGGCCAACGGACGGAAGCTGATTGACATCCCCCACAAGAATAAGTCTCGTTCCTGCGGTAACCGCCTTTAAAAGACTGTTCATAAGGAATATATCAACCATGGACATCTCGTCAATTATTATGACATCTGCATCTATGGGATTCTCCTCATTTCTCATAAAGCTTACATTCTTATCATCCTCCGGTGCACCCGACAGCTCTAACATTCTGTGAATAGTCTGTGCCTCACAGCCTGTAGCCTCCGTCATGCGCTTCGCCGCCCTGCCCGTAGGTGCTGCCAGGCGGATCTCCATGTCCTCACTCTCAAAGTATCTTATGATCGTATTGATGGTTGTGGTCTTTCCCGTTCCCGGTCCTCCGGTCACAATAAGCAGTCCTGAGGATACCGCCTGCATGACTGCATTCCTCTGCATATCATCAAGCTCAATCTTTTCTTCCTTTTCAATGCGGTGTATCCTGTCCAGCGTCTTCTTCTCATCAGCTTTAACTCTTACATCCAGTGCTTTCAGGGCATACGCCACTGCCATTTCCATATAATAATAGGATGCACCATATATTATGCGCCGGTCCTCTCCATCCGCCTCATCCTGTGGTGTATCCTCAAACGAATTATCCGAATTATACGGCAGCTCCTTCACAACAATCTTTTTGTCTATCGACAGTTCAACAAGCTGCCTGTCTATGTCTTCTATCTGTGCATCAAGCAGGCTTCTGAGCTGCTGTATCAGCTCATCAAACGGAAGGTATATGTGTCCATTACCTGCTGCCTGAAGGAGCGTGTACATAATTCCGCTCTTTATTCTAAAGTCCGAATCGGCAGCTATTCCTGCCTTTCTTGCTATCTCGTCGGCAATCTTAAAGCCGACACCGGATATATCATCCGCAAGTCTGTACGGATTCTCCCTCAGTATGGTGTAAACACCTGCTCCATACTGGTTGTAAATTTTCACTGCAAGAGCCATCGAGATTCCATAGTCCTGCAGAAACATCATCGCACTTCTCATGTCTCTCTTTGCTGTGACACTGTCCGATATCTCCGCCGCCATCCTCGGGCTGATTCCCTTAATCTCAGCAAGTCTTTCCGGCTCCTGTTCTATAATCCTAAGCGTATCCGCCTTGAATCTTCTCACGATTCTTGAAGCTAATGCCGCCCCGATTCCCTTTACCGCTCCTGAAGCAAGGTATCTCTCAACCGACTTCTCATCCTCAGGTGGAATGTCCTCACAGGTGTCTACCTTGAGCTGCTGGCCATACACCGCATGCTCCGTGTAATCACCTGTTACCTCGACAAACTCTCCTTCTGTAAGATATGGTATCGTACCCACGCATGTAAGATCATCGTCATCGTCGATGCTAAGCTCAAACACTGTGTAGCCATTGTCTTCATTGCGATATACAATTTTATTAACGTAACCCTTAAAACACTCCATATGTCTTCTCTTCGGTGCTAATCGTTGCTGTAATTTCTCTTCATCTGCTCATAGAGCAGCTGTGCAATTCCGAGTCCTTCACCGCCGTTAGACTCACTTGAAAGGCTCGCATATTCCTGAATGAGCGTATCCTTGAACATGTTGACATAGGATGTCGATGAACTGCTCTCATCACTCTCCGGCACCATCTTCTCCATCGCCTTAAAGACCTGCTCAGTAAAGTATGCCTCAAACTCCTTGCATACCTCCATCATCTCATCATCTGTTGCGGATGAATAGTCTGAGCTCAGCTTGTCCTTCATCTTGTCCGCAGACACATTGTTCTTCGTATATGTATCATAATAGGAGCTTACGCCCGATAATAAATCACTCATAAATACCTCCACTAACGCTATCATGCAGTTTTTCGCTGTGTATTGTAGCGCGACGCTGGTTTGTAGCGCGACGCTGGTTTGTAGCGTGACGCTGTTTTGTAGCGTCTGTTAACGCTTAAGCTGATTTGCCTGGCTGAGCATGTCATCTGCCGCCTGAATAGCCTTGGAATTCATCTCATAAGCTCTCTGTGCTGAGATAAGGTTAACCATCTCATCTACAACCTGTACATTAGAGCCCTCTATGTAACCCTTTATCACCTTGCTAGCCTTAAGATTCGTGTTGGTTGACTCCTCAACTGCAGCGCCTGAAGCGTCCGTAACCTTATAAAAAGTTCCTGAAGCATTCTCAAGACCTGCTCTGTTGGTAAACTGGTATACACCTATCTTGATTCCTAAATCATCCGTGGTTCCCTTAGTCTTGTTGTCATAGAAAATTCTTCCGTCATCAGAGAAAATAAGGTTAGCTGCCTTATAATCCGATGAGAAAATAATAGGTGTTCCCTTGCTGTCAAGCACCGGATATCCCTCGCTTGTGCAGAGCATCATCGTATTATCCGAGGCAAGAGAAACATTGAAATCACCATTTCTGGTATAATATGTCTCTCCGTCAGCACCTCTCACTGCGAAGAATCCATCACCCTCAAGCGCGAATGCAAAATCATTGGTCGACTCAAGAAGGCTTCCGCCATTAAAGCAGGTTGCTATTGCACTTGTCCTCACGCCAAGTCCTACCTGTGCTCCCACCGGCTTATTCTCGCCGTTGGCTGATGTTGTCTTAGTCTGTATTGTCTGGTAGAGAAGACTCTTAAACTCTGCCGTCGATGACTTATATCCTGTTGTATTCACATTTGCAAGGTTGTTTGCTATATTATCTACATTCGTCTGCTGTGCAATCATTCCCGATGCTGCAGTCCACAAAGCTCGTACCATAATTTTCCTCCATTTTCAGTGAAACCAATATATTATATTTAAAAATATATTAAAACCTGTATGTCAAGTAATACATCCCGGAGAGGACTACATATTAAAGCTTCCCGAGATTAACAGCCTTCTCAAGAGATGAATCCATCGTCTGGACAACCTTCTGGCTGCTCTCGTATGCCCTCGAAACCGTTATCATCTCGACCATCTCCGAAATAACATTGATGTTAGACATTTCAAGATAGCCCTGCCGCACCTTTCCGTCTCCGGTCTTCTCTGTCGCACCGTCAACGGCTGTATAGAGATTCTCGCCAAACTTCTTGAGATAATTGTAGTCCTCGAAATCAGAAAGCTTAATCTTATCGACCAGCTGCTCATCGGCATACACATTTCCAAGTTCATCTACAACGACCTCTGCGCCGGAAGGAATCTGAATACGCCCATTCTCACCGAGAAGATAATCTCCGTCCTCGGTCACAAGCATTCCCTCATTGTTAATTGAAAAAGAACCGTCCCTTGTATATTTTGTCGATGTGTTTCCCGACTTGGAGGCATACTCAATGTTAAAAAAGCCTGTACCCTCAAGTGCTAAATCAAGCGTATTGCCGGTAACCTTGAATGAGCCCTGTGTGTAATCCGTATAAGTCTCACCAATCTTGACACCGAGTGATTCCTTGCCGATTCTGCGGTTAATGTATCCCTCCGAACCGTCCTTTATCTTCTGAGTATACATACTGTCAAATGCCTGTGATGTAGAGCCTTCCTTCTTGTATCCCACCGTACTGGCATTGGCAAGGTTATTCGTAATAACATCCAGTCTTGCCTGCTGGTTCATCATTCCTGTATAAGCTGTGTATAGGCCTCTTACCATGAGTTCCTCCTAAATCATTGCCGTAGTATCCGTACATTAAATACTGTATATTTTCCGTACGTGATAACATACTGTGTTTTCCTGCATAAATGTTCTATAGTATTATCGGTTGTATTGTCTTATTACATTATATAATTAAAAATTATCCTGTTATTAATCGCGTGCTCCGCCCAAGAACTCTATGAACTTACCTGTTCCGATGGCAACTGCCGTCATAGGATCCTCAGCGGTCATCGTGTTGATTCCTGTCTTAGACTCGATAAGCTCCTCAAGTCCCTGAAGAAGGCTTCCTCCTCCTGTGAGAACAATTCCTCTGTCCGCAATATCTGCTGCAAGCTCAGGCGGAGTCTTCTCAAGAACGCTGTGGACTGCATCAACTATCTGTGCTGTAGCGTCCTTAAGAGCTTCCTCCGTCTCCTCAGATGTGACTGTGACAGTCTTAGGAAGTCCTGTGAGAAGGTTCCTTCCGCGTACCTCCATCGTGGCAACCTCAGCTCTTGGATATGCGCTTCCTATCTTAATCTTTATATCCTCAGCGGTTCTCTCACCGATAAGAAGACTGTGCTTCTTACGCATATAGCGCACAAGTGCGTCATCGAAATCATCACCTGCAATCTTGATTGATGTGCTCACAACCGTACCGCCAAGTGAAATGACAGCTATATCTGTTGTACCACCACCTATATCAACAATCATGTTTCCACATGGTCTTGAAATGTCAATTCCGGCTCCTATAGCCGCCGCAATAGGCTCCTCGATGATTGCAACCTCTCTTGCTCCTGCGGAGTAGGTAGCGTCCTCAACAGCCTTCTTCTCAACCTCTGTGACACCACTAGGTACACATACGCTGATTCTAGGCTTCTTAAGCATCTTTCTTCCAAGTGCCTTCTGAATAAAGTACTTGAGCATCTTCTCCGTAACCGTGTAGTCTGAGATAACACCCTGTCTTAAAGGTCTGACAGCTACAATATTGCCCGGTGTTCTTCCAAGCATCAGTCTGGCTTCCTCACCTATAGCCTTGATCTTATTAGTGTCTCTATCAAATGCAACTACCGACGGCTCCTTGAGCACTACACCCTTTCCACGGATGTAAACAAGAATGCTGGCAGTTCCCAAATCAATTCCAATATCTGTTGTTATCATAAAATCCTCCATCTGAAAATTATTCCCCGGTGCCATCCGGACAGCTCTTTCCGGCTCAAAATTCTGTCATGTGCAGCTTTATCTTTACAGCTTTGTGCGTCCTTGCAGCAGCATTTACCTGTGCATGACATTGTCATTTATAATGGCAGATTAATGTGGATGTTCTTTATCCACCAAGTTACCTTGCAAAACCCTGATTGTATCCGAAGCTCCTTCCGGATTAATTGCATATCAAGTTCATTCTATCTTGCTTAAAAGTCCATATACCAACATTATAAACAAAAACTCCGCAATTTAAAAGGGGTAATTCAAAAAAAGCTGAAAAATATATTTTGACCATAACAGGATATGATGATATTATATAGAAGTATTTTACTTCTATATAGATATTTATTTGTCAAGGCATGCTTAAGGCAGAATGCCGGCTTTTACAGGCAGTGTACCTCACGTTTGAGCTATGTACTGCCCACCGCCCTATGCATTATTCCAACAAGCCTGTTTACTTGACAGCTATATTTTATAATAACAGCGGAGGCTCTTATGTCAAAAAGAAATACTTCAAAAAAAGGTCTGCGTATAATCATTGTAGGCTGCGGCAAGGTCGGAATAACACTTACCGAGCAGCTTGCAAAGGAAGGTCATGATATTACTTTAATAGATAAAAATGCCCAGAAGCTTCAGTCAACCGCCGGCATGTACGATGTAATGGGTGTAGTCGGCAATGGTGCAAGCTACAGTGTCCAGGAAGAAGCCGGAATAGCTTCAGCCAACTTAATCATAGCCGTTACGGATTCCGACGAGCTGAATCTCCTGTGCTGTACCATCGCCAAGCGTGTAGGAAACTGTGCTGCCATCGCAAGAGTCCGTACACCGGACTACAGCCAGGAGGCGGGATACCTTCGTGAGAGGCTCGGTCTTGCAATGATTATCAACCCTGAGTTAGAGACTGCCAAGGAGGCCGCAAGAATCCTATACATGCCTACAGCACTTGAAGTCAATTCTTTTGCCCATGGACAGGCTGAACTGGTTAAATTCAAGATTCCTAAATGTAACTGTCTTGACGGAATGACTATCGCAGCTCTCGGCAAGGAAATGAATGTCCCTTATGTCATCTGTGTTATTGAGCGCGGCGGATATGTACACATACCTACCGGACGCTTCGTTATGCATGCGGATGACACCATATCCTTCGTCGCTTCAAGAAAATCCACGAAGATTTTCCTTGAACACATAGGCTTTAAGACCAATCAGGTCAAGGATACCATGATTATCGGAGGAGGAAGCGCCGCATACTATCTCGCCGACCAGCTCATCCGCTCAGGAATCTCGGTAAAGATAATAGAGAACAGCCGCGAACGCTGTGAGGAGCTGAGTATATTACTGCCTAAGGCTGTCATTATCAACGGAGACGGAACCGATGAAGAGCTGTTAAAGGAAGAGGGCATCACTGAGGTTGAATCCTTCGTCCCTCTGACCGGCATTGATGAGGAGAACATTATGCTCACACTCCACGCCAAGCAGGTATCGAATGCCAAGGTAATCACCAAAATCAACCGCATTACCTTTAAGAACGTAATCAACAGTCTGGATCTGGGCAGCGTAATATACCCTAAATATATCACCTCCGAGGCAATAATTGCCTACGTCCGTGCTAAGAACGATTCCATGGAATCTAACGATTCCAATTCAGGTGATAACGCTTCGGCATCCGACAGCACGATTGAAACCCTTTACCACATGTTCGACCATCGCGTCGAAGCGATTGAGTTCCGCGTCACCAAGAGCTCAGACGTCACAGGCAAGCCTCTTGCAGAGCTTAAGCTCAAGGATGAGATACTCATCTCGTTTATAAACCGCAACGGGACCATTATCATTCCGAGTGGTCAGGACTGTATTCTTGAGGGTGACACTGTAATGATAGTCACAACACACACAGGTTTTACTGATATTCAGGATATTCTGCGATAAACCGGAGGTATATGTAACATGAACAAATCAATTATCAGGTATATATTGGGACATGTATTTCTGCTTACCTCCTGTCTCATGCTCCTGCCTGCGTTAGTCGGGCTGATATATCTCGAGCATGAGTCTGTTGCGTATCTCATTGTCGCGTCAGCCTGCTTTTTAAGCGGATTTATCATGACCAGAAATAAACCTGAAAACACAACACTATATCTCAAGGAAGGCTGTATAAGCACATCTCTCGCATGGATTCTGCTCAGTCTTATAGGCTGCCTTCCTTTTTTTGTGACAGGTGAGATTCCGTCCTTCACCGATGCTCTGTTTGAGACAATATCGGGCTTTACCACCACCGGAGCCAGCATTCTGGCAAATGTGGAAGGACTTTCGCACTGCTCGCTTTTGTGGAGAAGCTTCACACACTGGATTGGAGGCATGGGTGTTCTCGTATTCCTGCTTGCCATAGTTCCGCTAAGCGGTGGCTCGAATATCAACCTTATGCGTGCAGAAAGCCCGGGGCCTTCTGTAGGCAAGCTTGTTCCCAAGATGAAATACACGGCAAGAATACTTTACATTATATATTTCGGGCTTACGCTTATTCAGTTTATCCTGCTCATCATAGGCAGAATGCCTGTATTTGATGCGGTGTGCACCGCATTCGGCACCGCAGGAACAGGAGGCTTCGGAATCAAAAATGACAGCATTGCAGGCTACTCCCCATATATCCAGTGGGTTACAACCATATTCATGCTGTTGTTCGGTGTCAATTTCAATGCCTATTATTTCATTTTATTCGGTAATGCAAAAAAAGCCTTCAAAATGGAGGAGGTCCGCTGGTATTTTATTGTTGTCATCGTTTCCGCAGCAATAATAACCATTGAGCTGTGCCGTGCCGCAGCACCATTTGCCACAGCACTCCGCGATTCAGCTTTTCAGGTCGCCTCAATTATAACAACGACCGGATTTTCGACCACGGACTTCAACCTATGGCCAGGAACATGCAAGACAATTCTCGTCATACTCATGTTCGTCGGAGCCTGTGCCGGCAGCACCGGAGGCGGCATGAAGGTATCGCGATTCGTGATACTTTTCAAGACCGTTTTCAAGGAGTTAGACTCCTACATCCACCCGAAGCGTATTCAGAAGCTCGCACTTGACGGCAAGCCGATTGACCATGACGTTGTGCGTTCAATCAACGTATACTTTATAACCTTTGCTGTAATATTTGTCATCTCTCTTTTTCTGGTCTCATTTGAGGGAAATGATCTGGTGACCAATTTCACGGCGGTTGCCGCAACCATCAACAACATCGGTCCCGGACTTGAACTTGCCGGACCAACCCAGAACTTCGGACTCTTCAGCATGCTCACCAAATACGTGCTGATGTTCGACATGCTCGCCGGGCGCCTTGAGCTGTTCCCACTGCTCATCCTCTTCCACCCGGCTGTGTGGAAGGATCTACATACTACGCATAGGAATTGGAGGAGGAGAAGGCAGTAAAAATCGTATGATTTTACAAAAGCCACTACGGAAATATATCTTGTAATTTCCGTAGTGGCTTTTTTCAGATATCCTAAACATTCCCCTAATCTACAATTCTTCTGAGGTATGGGTCAGCGCCATACTTACCTTCCAGATACTGTTTGTCGAACTTGGCATCCTTTCTGACGGATTCACCTTTTACATTCTTGAACTCCACCAAAGAATAAAGTTTAGAATTCTGTGCATTTCCCTTTGCAACGAACCAGATTTCATCCCTCCTAAACACTTCACTGTTCATAGTCAACAAATCATGTGATGTGAAAATCAACTGTGCTTTATGTCTGTTGATACTCATATCATTAAACATCATAATAATATGGCGAAGTAAAATCGGATGGATTTTTGCGTCCAGCTCGTCAATCACAAGCACGGTTCCAGTAATCAGGCTTTCTGCAATAAACGGGAGTAATCCAAATAATTTTTGTGTTCCACTGGATTCATCAAACAAATTGATTTCTGCTTCCACATCATCTACACAATGCTTCGTGAATATATCTATTCTGTCATTCTCTTTTTCTTCTACTCTGAAATCAACAATGTCTAAGTCCATCTCCTGAATCATCTGAAGCATTAACTGTTTCACCTCTTCCGATGTGGACACCGCCATTCTAAGTTCTTGTATTGGGTTTCCATAATTCAGAAATTCGATTCCATATTCAAACCAACTCAATACATCATTAACCACCGCGTTTCCCTTATAAGCAATTCCCAAATAAGAAAGTAGCGTAAGTGTTTTAGATAATTCATTACTAACTTTCAGTTTTGCAAAAGCCCCCTTCAAAATAATTCCGTTTTCATCTCTGGTAAAAAGAGCAGATTTTCTTCCCGTCTCAAGTTTGACTCTATCCAAGCTCTCATATAAAACGATGTCACGCTTTACATGTAAAATATACCTGTACTCTGAAACTGTGGTCCTGAAGAACAATTCAAATTCTGTAGACCCGTCCTTACTCTGTGAAAATGCAAACGGCTCTACAATTAATTTCTTTTGAAGTAAAACCTTTTCCTCACTATCCTCTGTGGCAAAAAGAGGACGTAACACTTTTGCCACCAAGGTATGCAATGCCGCCAAAACATTGGATTTTCCTCCTCCATTCGGACCATAAATAGCTGACACCGGTAAATATTTTTTCTCATCTTTATCTATGATGATCCTATCCTCATGCTCTGATATTGCAGCCGCCTGCATATCAAATGTTGCTTCATCTCTTATGCTTTTGAAATTTTTAACCGTAAATTGGCATAACATATATCTAACCCTCCGTTATACCTTTATTATATCCCCTCTCCATATAATTAATAATATGTTCTTTCGCCTCTAACTGGCGTGCATCCACAAAAAGTATTCCGAATGTAATGCATGCATCTAATCCTAGTTTCTGTTGTGCCTCCCTCAATTCGCCTTCTAGGCGATAATACGACCCTACTGGATTCATTTTATCTTCTCTCCCATATCATATTATTTTATTACGTATCTCCCCCACCAACCTATGCACCGTTGTCCCCGGACACATCTCTGATGGTTTCTTTTTACCTTCACGTTCACACTGTTCCAATTTCTGCTGTGCTATCTGTATTGCCTTTTCCTCATTCCCTGCATTGCTGATTTTTGCATACATCTTTTCATCTGCCTTGGAATACTTCTGTCCTGTCTTGCTCTCATATACTCGTCCGAACTCAGAGCAACATGTCCATGAATCCTGGATTACCGGCATTGCACCAAAATAAGCATACATCCATATTTCAAAACATGGATTCGACCATCCTGCTTGTATACCTTTTTTCTCTGCCTCGGAAATAATTTCATCAAATCCTATCACTTGATCTCTGTCAAACACAATCCAAGGAATACGATATTGAGCCTCATAGGCTGTTAGCTCCAGGCATTTATCAATCATGCTTCTTGTCTTTGTTTCCACAACTTTAATGACTAGTCTGTTTCTAACTTTTTCCGGCAATGATTGATGCAGTCCTGCAAAAAAGCAACATTCTGTCCCTTCTGTGTCTGTAACGATCAAGTAATATCCCAATTCCGGTACTTTGATTATTCTTCTTTGCTCCCTTGTCTTTCTATTCCCGTTCTATCCCCTTTTGCCATGCTCAATCTCTCCGTTCCACTTCGGTCGGTGCTGAACCAATGTCCCCCGGACACCCCGCACCCTTAAAAATATCTATACTCTTTAAAGCCGGAATAGCACCATACTTACCAATCAGATAATTCTTCTCATAGCTTTCGTCCTTGCGAATACGCACTCCATCCTCATCCACAAAATCTGCAAGAGAGTATAATGTTGAAACACCTCGATCATCCTTCTCAACAAACCAAATTTCGTCACGACGCAGCAACTGATTTGAAAGTTGCCAGGTATCATGCGTTGTAAATACAAGTTGCGCATGGTTAACATTGATATTCGGGTTCAAGAATGTAAGCAAAAAGTTTCTTACCAAAAGCGGATGTAATCGGGCATTTAATTCATCAATAAAAAATACACTTCCCTTTTCCAATACTTCCTGTAATTCTGGATAAAGAGCAAACATCTTCAATGTTCCCGCTGACTCTGCACCTAAGGGTATCTCTGCCATTTCATCAGAATCAATCTTCTTATGAAGCGCATTAATCTTATATTTTTCTTCCTTTGATTCACCATCACTCGGAACCTTTTCTACCCGAAAATCCTTAATATGTTCATCAAAAGATGCAAAATATTCCACAACCTTATGCTGAACATTCTTATCATCCACAAAGCCTCTCGGCAATCTGCGTGATAAGAAAAAATTAGTAAACGGATCACCAAAATCTGCAAATTCATTTGTCATAAACCAGTCTCTGATTGCCTTACATTTACTAATTTTTAACTTAGCTCCTAAGGAAACAATCAACACCTGCTTTTCAAGTGCAATCTTTATATTATCCCTGCTGTTCTTCGGCAAGCCTGATAAATCTAATTCACTTTCAAAATTCCCACGATAAAATACTGTACTGTACTTTCTGGCTGTCTTAGCCTTAGAATTCAGCCATTCCTCTGTTACGCCTTCTTTGTTAACACAGAATCCATAATTATATGTCTTCTCGTTCTTATCTCCGGGAATGGTAAAATAAACCTCAAAACTGGATTCCGCATATGCTGACGTGGAATCAAACAAAAACGGAGTAGGTCTATACTCCTCAAACTTCTCTTCCTCATCTCCGTACTTGAAAGAATCCACTACATACTCAGCCATATACTCAAATGCACTGTATATATTTGACTTACCACTTGCGTTTGCTCCATAAATGACCGCAACCGGCAGTATCTTTTCACTTCCGATGGTCACAACTCTTTCGGAAAATTCTGTCATCTTGGTGGCGGACAAATCCAAAGCAGCTTCTTCCCTAAAGGATTTGAAATTTTTAAAACTAAATTGTATCAACATAATTGCTACCTCATCTTCTTTTCTACTTTCTATTATATGCATTTTTTCAAAATAATCAACATTCAAATGTGGCTTTTTCTCATTTCAGTGTTGATTATTTGTTTTTCAGATACCAAATTAAAAAGCAAGGCTCACACCTTGCTTCTCTTACCCCACGCATAATTTTTCCTTGTTTTCCGATAAGTTCTCTAATATGTAATCTTTGCTCTCTGGATATAATGCAGCCTTCTCTATCACCCTCGCTACCTTCCCGGCATTTGCTTCTACCAAGAGTTTGCTTTGGCTTGTTTGAAGCATCTCATAAACCCTCAGAATCCATCGAAAATCTGATTAAACTACTCATTATAGGCTACACCATTTCAATATTGGTAAATGACTTAGGTAAGCGTTATATATAAGCTTCTTTTCTTTACATAATGCAGCTTTCTACCCAAAAAGAAAAACATCATCGAATTGTACTTCCGGAAATGTTTTCTTCATCATCTTCCACATTGCTTTTGCATGAATCCTGTCATGCCAGACAAAACGGCGCAGCACTTTTCTCACAGACCACATCTCATCATAACTCCCTTTCCGAAGTCTGCCACTTAAAAAATCCTGTGTCGCTTCCAGCTTTTCAAATCCCCTTTTACGGCACTCCGTGATAGCGACTCCGTTGTCCGTGTCAATTCCTATCTCCCCAAAGTAGTAACTATTCACATTCTTTGTATGCAAATATATTTCCTTCGCTGTACGCGGAACCTCACCATAAAAAGTTTTCCTTATGGGCAGGACACTTTTGTCCTTATCCGGCACCATATCATAGAGTTTTTGAAAATCCAAAGCCGACTTTAGTGCCAGCTCTCTTAATCTTATATATTCTTCCATAGTCAATGGTTCTTCTTCCGATATAAAAATAACATCGCTGTCTGCGTCCTTAATCTCCAGCTCAGACGTTTTCTCCTGAACCACTACCGGGTTTACTGCTTCTTTACTTTCACCACACCACGCCAGATATGACTGAATTTCATTCTGCATTTTTTCTAATGCGATATCCAGATTTTTGCCTCTTGTAAATGCTCCTACATAATCCTCAGCATACAACAGAGTATCATTGCCATTATGTTCCCACACACACTTTATTTCCATGTCCGCCTCCAAGATAATGCCATTTTATAGATGTAATATAAATCCGTTTTTAATAACTGCAGTATGAAATAATAAATATTATAACCAGTCTATTATACCAAAGGCGCTTCCTAATTTCTATATAATAGTTTTTCATTATTGATACATTCAGGTAGCTCTTACCGCATATTCATCTTTTATTTATCTGTGATATGCCTTTTTTCTTTTGTGGAAACACAATTTATTGCTGCAATTTTTATTTTATATTCAAATGACATTGCCAACTATATAATCTAATTTCTGTTTACCAGACATGAATTTACAAAACATTCAACACATTTCTTAGAATCATTTTATAAAAGGCTGCTGTTATTAAGAATATTTCATATCTCCATAACAGCAGCCCCTTCAATGTTTAAAATTTTCCTGCTCTCATTATGTATGTGCATTATGCAGATGCAGATATTTCTCCCTGGTGGCAAGTCCACCGCGGATGTGCCTCTCGCTCTTGTTTAACTCAAGTATCTCACGTGCCTGCCTTGCAAGCTCCGAATTGATGGCAGGAAGACGCTCGGCGACGTCCTTGTGTACGGTACTCTTACTTATCCCATACTGCTTGGCAGCCTGACGCACGGTGCAGTTATTCTCGATAATGTAGGAGGCAATCTCCATCGCCCTTTCCTCGATATAACCCTTCAAAAAATACCCCTTAAGAATCTTTTTTACAATGTATGTATAATTTCCAAAAGGTATGACTATGAGTTTAAAAAGTGATACACGGACTTTGTATACAGAATATTACTCATGTCCAACGTCCGGCTCTGCCATAACCAAATGTTTACCTTAATTACAATGTCTTATTTGACATAATATAATAAAAAAATTATACTATATTAATAAGACTTTGGGAGGTGAATTGATAATGGGAATATATTTCAATCCAAGTAATGCAAGTTTCAGACAGGCAAGAAACAGTATGGTTTATGTTGATAAGACAAATTTATTGAACTTTCTTAACCGCAGATTATTCACTGATGACAAATGTATTGCTCTAAGCCACGCTAGACGTTTCGGCAAGTCGCATGCCGCGGGAATGATTGATGCCTACTATAGCCTTGGCTGCGATTCGACAAAGCTTTTTGAGGATACGAAGCTTGCTTCCAATGCAGATTACAAGAAACATATGAACAAGTATAATGTTATACATCTGGATATCTCTTCTGTCTGGGATTTTCATAAGGAGGACTTGACAGAGTCTATCAAAGAGCGTATCTGCGATGACTTTAGGGAAGTGTATGGTGATTCGCTTAATTATGAAAAAGAGCTTTATCTGCTCATATATGAGATTTATCGAAAAACTGATACCGCCTTTGTAATTATTATCGATGAATGGGATTGTATAATCAGAAACAGCCATGACGAAAATCTGATTCACAAATATTTGCAGTTCCTTCACTCACTGTTCAAGTCGGAGGAATCCAAGTCCTTCCTTGCTCTGGCATATATCACAGGTATTCTGCCAATCAAAAAGATTAAGGATGAATCGGCGCTCAACAATTTCAGGGAGTACACAATGCTCAAATCAAAACCGATTACAGAGTATTATGGCTTCACGGAAGACGAAGTTAAGAATCTATGCAAACAGTATGATATGGATTTTGACAGTACGAAAGCATGGTACAACGGATATCTGATAGACGGAATGCACATGTATAACCCTAATTCCGTATCCATGGCAATGGACAGGCAGGATTTTGATTCGTATTGGAAAAACACATCCTCCTTCGCGTCAATCAATACGTTCATCACCATGAATTATGCCGGTCTTAAAGATGATATCATGGCGATGTTAGCCGGCGGCATGGTAAGGGTCAATACCAACACTTTCAAAAATGATTTTTCAACAATAGCCTCCAAGGATGACGCGCTGACAGCACTTATTCATCTTGGATATCTTGGGTATGATTCGGACAGGAAGAAAGCGTTTATACCTAATTATGAGGTTGCAACCGCATTTGAGGCGGCACTTCAGACAGGTGAATGGTCTGATATAGCCAGGGCAATTTCGACATGCGATGAGCTGCTCGATGAAACAATCGAAGGGAATGCAGAGAGAGTCGCCGAACTCATCGAACTCGCCCACGATACCTACACCTCCGTGTTAAAATACAATGACGAAAATTCTCTGAGCTGTGTTCTCACGATGGCATACTTCACCGCGCCGGCATACTACAATATCATCCGTGAAATGCCTGCCGGAAAGGGCTTTGCCGATTTTGCCTTCATTCCAAGAGCTAATGCCGGGCACAGACCCGCAATGATTGTGGAGCTAAAGTACAACCAGTCTGCCGACACTGCCCTGCAGCAGATAAAGGCTAACCGCTACCACGGTGCACTTGCAGATTACAGCGACAGGATTCTGCTTGTGGGAATCAACTATGATTCTGAGGGAAAAGACAAGAAACATCATAGCTGTACAATAGAAGAATATGTAAAACCATAAATTTAAAAGCCTTGAGAGCTTAATAATTGATATATCCGCCTCTCGCCGAACTGCCGGCGAAAAGATAATACATATCAATTATTCTTGCTCTCAAGGCTTTTCCATGCACCGTACAGGCGCACCAATACTTTATTAAAAAATTATCTGTATCACCAAAATATCTATATCACCTACATAATTACCATGCAAACAGCAGCACTCCATGTGCCGGAATCTTCCACTCCTTCTGCTCACCAAGTTCTTTTCCCGACCACAGCTCCTTCACATTCTGCTGCACCTCCTCAAGAATATCTGAGGTGACATCCAGTGCCTTGTTGGTTATATTAAAAATTGCCTTATATTTCCTATCGGCGGACTCACTCTGCCATACAATGAAGCTGTCACTTCGCATAGTCTCCCTTGCCCCACGCGCCTTCTTAAACATCTCATATACATCCTTGTTAGTGAGAAGCTCTATGGTTTTGCTGTCAAGCTTGGTAAGCTCTGCTCCAAGCATAAGCGGGGAGCGGAATATTGTCCAGAGTGTCAGCATGGTCTTCTGCTCATCGTATGTAAAATTGGTGTCTCTTTCCTGTCCGAAGCCCTTGCCCAATTTGCCAAGTGGCAGCATATCGCAGTCCGGGTATCCGCCGTCCTTGACATAATCCTGCCAGTTTTTACATCTGTCAAACATATCAAGCAGGGACTCCCAGTGATCCCAGAAGTCATCCGTGATGCGCCACATGTTCGCATTTTCAAAATAAAAATCATGCTCATCGACAATAGCAGGTCCCGGTGACAGGCTGAGAACCACATCCCTTCCACATTTTTCTATTGCCTTGTGGAGCATCATTATCTCATCCTTGCTCGACCTCGCATCCATACGGCAGATGTCATCGCATTTAATAAAGTCAACGCCCCATGAAGCATACAGTTCAAGGAGCGAATCGTAGTATGCCTGTGCTCCATCGGCATCCGGATTTACCCCATACATATCCGGGTTCCAGAAGCAGATAGAATCAGGGGCTGCAATCTGGTTCGCTGTAAAATCCGTATTTTTAATTTTTGTACGGAAATATGCCGCACAACGCGGTATTCCCCTCATTATATGTATGCCGAATTTAAGCCCCAGTCCATGCACGTAATCCGCCAGCGGTCCAAAGCCCCTGCCATCCCTCGATGAAGGAAATCTGTCCACATCCGGAAGTAGTCTCGAATATTCATCCATCTCTAACCTGGCAAAAGGAACGTACTGGAACTTATCCCTCTGCTGTCCTGCCTCCTTGGAATACCATGCAATATCCACAACAACGTACTCCCAGCCACATTCCTTAAGGTGCTTTGCCATAAAGTCAGCATTTGCCTTCACCTGCTCCTCATTTACGGTTGTGTCATAATAGTCATAACTGTTCCATCCCATAGGTGGATTTTTAAATACCATTCCCATTTTTTTGATTCTCCTTCTCCCTGCAGATATTTTTATCTGCTACCTTAATTTATACCATATTGAAAAAATGAAGTCTATTAAAAAAAGATGTTGGGGCAAAGCCCCAACATCCATAAACCTCTACACTATTACGCAAGCAGACTTAAAGCTCCCTGATTGCTCTGTTTTGCCTGGTTTCCAGCGGCTAACACCACAGTATTCCCGTCTCCGGCAGGCACCTTCCGTTGCTCTCAATCACCTTGGAATACCAGTAAGCTGAATCCTTTGGTATGCGCTCCTGGGTTGTGAAGTCCACGTAAACCATTCCGAAGCGCTGTGTATATCCATCCGCCCACTCAAAGTTATCAAGAAAGGTCCACTCAAAATATCCTCGTACATCTGCGCCTTCATCTATTGCCTTCTCCATTCCCTTTATGTAGCTCTCAAGGAAGGTTATGCGGTTAGGGTCATGCACCTTGTGGTCACTGCTTACAAGGTCATGGCAGGACATACCATTTTCGGTTATGTACAGTGGCAGCTTGTACCTCTCATATAAGAACTTAATGCCGTAATAGAATGCACGCGGTGTCACAGGCCAGCCTGCCGCCGTCCTTGGAAAGCCCGGTGCCCTGTCGACGAACTCCGGTTCTCCATCCTTTCCGGCTCGTACGAAGTAACCGTTATAAATATTCTGTCCCATAAAATCAAGCGGCTGATGAATAAGCTCCATATCCTCTTTGGTAATATCCGGAAGATATTTTTTGAATTTTTTAAGCCCTTCCTCAGGATAATGTCCCAAAAATACCGGGTCGGAGAACCATGCTACATTCCATGTCCAGTTGTCCAATGGATTATAGAAACCGAAATACACCTTCCTTGCCGCCTCGATATCCTCCGGTGAATCAGTATACGGATAAGCGACACCGCCTGTAGGGGCATAGCCTACCTTGATTGGTCTTCCTGCATATTTTCTTAAATTGATGACAGCCTGCCCATGAGCCTTTAACAGATTATGCGCAATCCGGAATGTGTCTGTAATGGTATGCCTGACACCCGGCGCATGCACGGCACTGAGGTGTCCAAGTCCGACAACACACTGCGGCTCGTTTATCGTTATAAAATAATCGCACAAATCCGCAAAATTCTCAGCTATCACCTTGGCATACTCACCAAACCAATCCACAATCTGAGGATTGAGCCAGCCACCCTTTACCTGAAGTGCCTGCGGAAGCTCCCAATGAAACATGGTAATGTATGGTGTGATTCCATTCTCCTTCATTGTGACAATCATATCACGGTACATGGCTATCGCCTTTTCATTCACCCTGCCTGTTCCCTCAGGAAGTATCCTTGCCCAGTTCATCGAGAAACGGTATGCCTTTATTCCCAGTTGTCTCATAAGTGCATAGTCTTCTTTATACCTATGCATATGGTCACATGCTGTGTACGCATTCTGGTTCTCATGAATATGCCCTTCCTCAGTAAACACGTCCCACACACATTTACCTCTTCCGTCCTCCGGGTCTGTGCCCTCAACCTGATAGGCGCTGCTCGCAACGCCCCACACGAAATCGTCCCTGAACATAGTTTTCTCCTTTTTCTATATTCCTATTTTTTGTTTATATTTATAGTCTAATTATTTAGAATTAAAATTTTTTACGTTTCAAGTAAGCATAATCAGACTATATTCCTCAATATCTGAATATCTCATACAGTCTTATAGCTTTTTGTACCATTGCTCCTAGTGCCCGCTTGCGATAACCGACACAAGATAGAACTCCGAGGCATCAGCTTCACTTGTCTTTACTAGCTTAATCTGCACCGTGTGTTCCTTATTCCCACCATGCTCTAATAGCGTGTACAGCTCAAGCTTATCTCCCCAGGTCTCATCGAAATTAGCATCAAGTGTCACCGCATTCGCCTCATCGCCGTCAATAACTGCGACCGCAACAGGTGCAGGCTTATGTATTGTCTTTCTAAACTGTACAGCTATGCAGCTTCCCTTTACCTTAAAAGTAATGCCCGCTCCGTTCCCGGAAGCAGTGAAGCCCTTCTTAAAGCAGTCCGTGATATCTCTCTGCTCAGACCTGTCAGCCTTAAAGCCGTCAAGCTCCGGTGTTGAATTGTAGTTCTGGTATCTTACGGAATCCTCGTAGGCATTGGCTGTCAATGGCTCCGGGAGCAGAGCAGCAGCTCCGGCATCAGGCTGTGCTGCAGCTCTCTGTGATTTTGCCGTCTCATATTCTGCCTTTACCGTATTTTTTATCTGCTCAAGCCTTTTTGTAATAACCATGCTGACAAGTTCATGTCCACAGTCATTAGGGTGAAGGTCATCCGGGGTAATTCTTCTGTTGTCAAATCTACAATTCAAAAGAGCCTTGTACAGTGTGCTCTGCATGCTCACCGACGGAATATTGTAGTGTCTTGCAATTCTTGAATGTACAAGCTCTGCGCTGGCTCCATTATTATAGCACACATTGTGGACAAGCATAAGTGCGGGATGTGATTTGGACGAAAGGATTTTTCTCACAAGTCCTTCATAAGTCTCCTCGAAATGCCCGGTGCTCTCATCATTTACCGAAAACTCCGCTATCACAAAATCCGGCTCCGCATCAAGCAGGTCATCCTGTGCCCTGGCAACGCCGAACTGTGACGTAGTTCCGCCTATGCCTGCATTGACATACTTAAATTCTGCCTGTGGGAATGTCCTCACCCACCATTCATACACAAGATATGCATAGCATTTCTGCGGTGTGGATGACAGGCTTCCCTGTGTTATCGAACCGCCGATAAATCCTATCGTAAGCTTCTCCCCCACCTCTGCTCTCTTCATCACATCCTTTATATTCCAGATGTATCCCGGATTGGCAACCCCTTGCCCAAAATCTATATATTTTGCCAGTTCATTCATGCTACCATTCTCCTTATTATAATTATGTTTTTATAATTATGTTTTTTATAATTATGAATCAGGTAATTGCGAAATTCATTTTTGCCGGTAAACAGTTGTGCAAAACAGTACACTGCCGGACCCTTTTGAACGTCGTAATAGTCTGCGCAGCAAGCTGATGTACTTAGCGGCTGTCACACACGGAATTTCGCAATTATCCGCTCTTAATATTTGCCTTCTGATGTTTACACAAGCTTCTGTATATATGCTACCAGCTCCTCGGACATTTCCTCCGCCTCAGGTATTCTGATATGTCCCGGAGTTCCTGCCCCATTCCTCTTATAAAGGAAATGATGAACCCTGCCGGAGGCTATCCTCCTGCACACATCATCTATCGCCCTGTCCCATGCCGCGTCATGCATGAGTATGGTTGTAGCAAGGACTATCTCAGCTTCCGGATATAGCTGCATGAGCCTTCTTATGAACCATTCGTAGCGCTCCCGCCATCTCTTTGCCTTGACTCCATCGTAATCTGCCGGCATATAGTTGTCGGGATGTGCGTCATTCTGCCCTATAGCAACCACAACCACATCCGGTGTATATCTGCTGAAATCCCATTGCTTTACCTCTCCAAGGCTGGGAAGATACTCTATCTTGTCATAGCATGACTCCACACCAAGATACCCCGGTGCCCCGAAATAGCCGGTACCGTCAAGAAGTGCTATTCCGCCCTGAGAAATGTTATGAAGCTTCGCGTTGAGCTTCCGCGCCGTCATCCATGCGTATGAATACCAGCTATTGGAAAATTCCCCATTATGCACAGGGTCAGCCTTTCCCACATAATCAACTGCCTCCGACACCTCGCCGCAGGAAACGCTGTCACCATAGACTTCCATCTTTAGCTTCTTGTTCTTCTCAGCCTCATTTGTTGCAAGCTCAGCCCCATCCTCAAGCTCAAATCCATGAATTGTCACATAGTCGGCTGAGTCCTGTCGCTTGAAGAAAATTACCTCATGCCAGACTTCATCTTTATCATGGTCATCAGCCGCCATGTCCTGCTTCTTAGTATTATTTTCTCCATAAATAATATACTCATGCTCCTCATTGTCCTCATACAGCAGCAACGCTGTCTGGACGCCATCAATAACGCAGCCCATCCTGTTGCTCCAGCATGAGCGCTTGTTGGTGAGCTTTACCTTCAGAAGGTTTCCTGTGAATCTGAAGGTCACATAGCTTGAGGGATACACCATGACAGGTGCGTCCGGATTGTCAAAATCTATACGCCCGCAATAAATCAATCGCGGGTCCGATGGACTTATAAACATATATCGTACCTCTTCTTTAATGCAATTCTATTGCTTAAATTATCCCAACAGCTCCATATTCTTAGCGATAAGCTCACATCTCTGCTTTACGCAGTCCGGGGAACGAAGCGGATCCTGTGGTGTGTTGAATACATAATCAACAAGCTTATCAACTGTGGTGGCTGCGACATGAAGTCTTGTATCCGATGAAGCGTAGTAGATGAATACCTCGTTCTTGTCATTGACAATTGCTCCATTGGTGAACACGACATTGCTAACATCGCCGACTCTCTCATCACCTCTAGGTCCAATGAGAAGTCCCGACGGCTCCGCAATCACCTTGGCTGGGTCCTTAAGGTCTGTCGCAAAGGCATATATTACATAGCGAAGTCCGGCTGCGGTATTTCTAACACCATGTGCAATGTGAATCCAGCCGCGGTCTGTCTTTATTGGTGTTGCACCTGCTCCGTTCTTGACCTCTGTGATTGTGTGGTACTTTCTTATGCTCGTCATCCTCTCCTCGTCGATGACCGCATGTGTTATATCATCGCAGAGTCCGAAGCCAATTCCTCCGCCGCTTCCTGTCTCAATGAAATCATCCATAGGTCTTGTGTAGAACGCATACCTGCCGTCAACAAATTCAGGATGAAGCACAACATTTCTCTGCTGCGGTGAATGGAGGGTTGTGAGATTGTCAAGTCTCTCCCAGGTCTTTAAATCCTTGGTTCTCACAATTCCGGCTGCTGCCACTGCTGCAGAAAGGTCATTAGAGCCTGTGTCCTTGCTCTCCGAACAGAACACACCGTAAATATATCCGTCCTCATGCTGTGTAAGTCTCATGTCATACACATTAGTCTCCTCCGCGCATGTATCAGGAAGCACTACCGGGTAATCCCAGAATCGGAAGCCATCCACACCATTGTCGCTCTCTGCCACACCGAAGAAGGACTTTCTGTCATTTCCCTCTATGCGCGCAATGAGATAGTACTTGCCGTTTAACATGATTGCTCCTGAATTCATAACCGCATTTATGCCAAGGCGCTCCATAAAGTAAGGATTGGTCTCCTTGTTCAAATCATATCTCCACTCAATCGGTGTATGCTCCCTTGTGAGCACAGGATACTCATATCTGTCATATATTCCATTGTAAAAATCGCTCTTATTATTCTTCCTCGCAAGCAAAGCCTCCTGCTTCGCCTTCTCAACATAATATCTCTCATGTATCATATCGGTTACTCTCCTTTTTACCCTATTCTCTTCATAACTTCCATACACATTCTTCCATTGTGGTACGGACACTTCCACGGCTCCACAATCGGTCTGCCCTCCTGCGGCGTGCCATCCTCGTTGGTTGCCCAGAACCACTCTGAGCCCGGTCTTCTGTCAATCTGGCATGACTGGATGAACTCCCACTCCGAAAGTGCAGCATCCCTGTATTCATCTGCAGCCGGATTTTTTTCGTAGGCATTCAGGAAACCTATGACTGTCTCAGCCTGAACCCACCATACCCTTGTGGTGTTCACCACGCCGCGCTCGCACTCATTCGCAAGCGAATTGCCGTTAAATGCCTCCTCGTAGACATGTCCGGCAAGTGCCTTGGTGATTGGTGTGAGCTTGTCATACAGCTTCTTATATACGCCGTCTGTTATGCCCTGACGCTTCTCCTGCATTCCGATTATCTCAATGCCTCTGTCAATCAGCCATGAAGTCTCAATATCATGTCCGTATGAATGAAGGTCAATGAGCGTATTGTAGTCCATGTCAAAAAATACTTCCTGACGCTTCTTCTTTGGATTATACATTTTGTCCGCAAAGAGATTTAATATATCGTAGAGCCTGCCCTTGACCTCCTCATCCGCGGTCACGCGGTACAGCTCTGTGTATGCCTCAAAAACATGAAGCAGTGTATTCATCGTTCTGCCCGCCATAACTCCGTTCTCAGACAGCTTCTCATTGCTCGCTGGCTTGAAATCGCGTGTGAACGCCTCTAGATAGCCTTCCTCATCGCGGCATTTTGTCTCAATCACATGGTATAAATCATAGGCAAGCTTAAGCGCCTCCTCATCCCCCGCTGCCTCATAGTAGGATGAGAGCGCATAGATTGCAAATGCCTGATTGTATGTATGCTTCGTTGTGTCAAGCGGCTTGCCGTCATAGGTAACCGACCAGAATATTCCGCCGTACTCCCTGTCCATACATTTATCCCTCATAAATGTATACGCATGCTCAGCCTCTTTAAGAAGGCTCTTGTCCTTTAAAAGGGTGTATGCATTTGCAAAAAACCATGTGATTCTGCTGTTTAAAATGCAGCCCTTCCCGGCATTTCTGTCAAGCTTCAAATCATACGAAAGCCAGCCATAGTATCCGCCGTTCTCATCATCAAGAAGGCTCTTCCAGAATGGAATGATTCTCATTGTGAGCTCCCTTGTAATCTCTTCCTTCATAACATTAAGCTCAGCATCCGGCTTGATAGTACCGACACCGGGTGTGACAATTGTATTGTTCATTTTTTGTATCCCCTTTCCATTTAATAAGCTGCTGTTATAAGTATTTTTGCCACAACACCTTTTATAATATTTTATATTGCACTATGCGTCAGCAAAATGTTCACCCTGTCTGATAATTGTTCAACTCTTTTTGAGCGCAGCCACACTATCTTTAATCACAAGCTGCCCTTCCACGATATACACTCTGTGCCGGTACTCCTCACCTGCTATCTTTTTTATAAGAGTATGTACAGCCCTTCGCGCCATCTCCTTTATATCCACCTCGTAGGTTGTTATCTCGACGTCGCATATTCCGGGATAGATAAAATTATCATAGCCGACCACCGATACATCCTGCGGCACCCTGAGTCCGCGCACTTCAAGAGCCTTGATAAGAAAGCTCGCCGCAATATCGCAGTTGCACACAAATGCTGTCGGGAGCTGCCCCGGAAGGCGGATGTAATTTTCGGGGTCTATGCTTCCATGCTCTCTCTCCCTGTCCTCGATTATCCATTCTGGTCTCACCTCACTGCCATGCTCCATCATCGCCCTTAAGTATCCCATATATCTGTCGGTGATTGAGCCTGTCGCAAGCACCGTGCCCACATAGCCTATCCGGGTATGCCCCATCTCAAAAAGATAGTTGGTAAGCCTGTATGCACCATAGTAGCTGTCCGATATCACCGCATCAGCCTCTTTTTTGTTATCACAGAAATCAAGATATATCATGGGAAGACTGCAGTTTTCATTAAGAAAATCAAGATATTCCCAGCTAAGCCGTCCCATAACAATGATTCCGTCAGCTCGGTTATCCGCCACAAGCTTCGGCAGTATATTATTCTTCTCCGTCTCCATGCTGACAGGCTCCATGACAGCAAAGCACTCTCTTGCAATGGCCCGCCCGGTTATCTGCTTATACATCTGCAGATAAAAGGAATCGTATTTATCAATATATCTCTCTCCGACAAGCACTCCAAGTGTGTAGCTTCTGTTCTTCGCCTCCCGCGGCTCCTTAGACGGCGGCACATAGCCCATGCTGTCGGCAAGCTCCTCAATCTGTTTTCTGAGCGTATCACTGACTCCCTTCTGACCCGATAGAGCCTTTGAGACCGTGACGGTGCTCACTCCCAGCCTTGCTCCGATGTCCGCAAGACGCACTGATTTTTTCACGCGTGTACCTCCCTCCTGATTATCAGAATCAGATAGGCAATTGCGAAACCCAATATGTAATTATCATACGTTGTGTAATTTTACTAGTACACAACTGTTTACTGGCAAATTCGAGTTCCACAATTATCCAAAGCATTAGAAATGCATATACAGCCCAGGTTTTATCCCATAGCTATTCAGCTTATTCCTGTACAAGGTGTATAAGCGTGCTCTTGAAATCTCCCCACATACCGGGCATTCTCAGTCCGGCACTCATAAGAGTATCGCCATAAAGCATCTGAATCTGATTTTCTCCATCAGAGCCGGAATTATTATTTTCATCCGCTCCTTCGTAAAGCACCTTGTATTTTTTATCCGGTGCAAGTCCGGCAAGCTTAATCATCCTGCTCTTGAAATTAGGTCTGTTAAGAACCTGTACATAGGTCAAAAGTGCTTCTTTCCTGTCCTTGGAAACAACCATATAGCAGTCATAAATATTGTTTTCCTGATATGACGCAAGTCTGTAGTAGTCACCGTTTCTCACAAGGTCATTGTACCTGTGGTAGGCTGCAATCTGACCCGGAATAGCGTCCCTGTCCTCCTGCGGTATTCTGGTAATGTCAAGCTCGTAGCCGAAGGTTCCACACAGAGCCACATCGCCTCTTGTCTTAAACGGTGTAACCCTGCCGACAGTGTGGTTCGGACAGTCTGACACATGTGCTCCCATCGCTGAGAGCGGATATATAAGTGCTGTTCCCTCCTGTATTGCAAGTCTCTCTATGGCATCCGTGTCATCGGAGCACCATATCTGCGGGCTGTAGTAGAGCATTCCCGCGTCGAATCTTGCCCCGCCGCCCGAGCAGTTCTCAAGCAGAAGATCAGGAAATTCCTTGGTAAGCCTCTCCTGAAGCTCATACACGGCAAGCATGTATCTGTGCTCTAGCTCACCCTGTCTGTCCTCAGGAAGATAATTGCTGTGAAGGTCGGTGTGCTCGCGGTTCATATCCCACTTCACATACTCAATGTTGGCACTGCGCAGTATTCCCGCAACCGCCTCATAGCAGTAATCGACAACCTCCGGTCTTGACAAATCAAGCACATACTGGTTTCTTGAACGGCATGCCTCGCGTCCCGGTATGGCGATAGCCCAGTCCGGGTGCTCCCGATAGAGCTTCGACTCCGGGGAAATCATCTCCGGCTCAAACCATATTCCGAACTTCAGACCGATTTTATTCACCTCATCCACAAGATGCTTAAGACCACCCTGAAGCTTCTCCTCATTCACATACCAGTCGCCAAGACTTGTGTTGTCATCACTTCTGTGACCGAACCAGCCGTCATCCATGACAAGCATCTCTATGCCGCTCTTTTTTGCCTCGCGTGCGATAGCTAAGAGCTTTTCCGTATCAAAATTAAAATATGTAGCCTCCCAGTTGTTTATGAGAATAGGACGCTTCTTATCCTTGTACGGGCTTCTTATGAGGTGCTCCCTGTAAAGGTCATGGAGATTTCGTGTCATCGCTCCAAGACCTGCCGCCGAATATGTCATCACAACCTCCGGTGCCTGGAACTCCTCACCAGGCTCAAGCTTCCACTCAAAGTTCTCAGGATGAATACCCATAAGGATTCTCAGGCTGTCGAACTGATTCTTCTCAACCTGTGCAAGGAAATTTCCGGAATACACGAAGCTGAAGCCATACACATGTCCTGTGTCCTGCGATGAGCCATTGTCAACAAGCGCAATAAAAGGGTGCTCCTGATGTGATGATTTGCCCTTGATTGAGCCGACGCTCTGCTTGCCGTAGCCTATTTTCCTAAACTCCATCCGGCGTTCTCTCGCCCATGAGCCATGAAGCGAAAGCAGCTCGTAGCCCTCATCCGGCAGGTCAAGCGCCGCCGACATAACCTTGGTTATGAAAATATTCTTATCCGAATTATTTTTTAACTTAACTCTTCTTGTTATTACATCCTGTTCAGGGAAAACGCTGTAGCTCAGTGTAGCCGCAAGTCCGATACATGGGTCGACCGCTTTAATCTCGAGTGTGTATACCTTGCTGTCATCGTTGCCACAGGCACTTTCATCCAGTGCCTTCACTTCACCCGATGTGAACGTAGCCGGAAGTCCCTTAAGCCCCGGCTTGCCCTCATATATTCTGTGTCCCTCATACACAAGGCTCACCGCACGGCTGTTGTCCTCACAGCGCACCGATATGGCACCCTCCCTGTAATCTCCCACATTATTTCCCGGATACTCCGTCGGAAAAGCATCAAAAAACGAACCCCTGTCCCTGTTGTTCTTAGACGGTACGAATGGATTCTCGTCCGTCCTCAACAGATATCTGACATCCGTATCGCTTATCCTGTCACCATAGTATGCGTGACCGATGAAGCCCTCATCATCCACCACCGAAATCACATAGCTGCTCTTCTTCGTGTCCAGCTTAAAAGAACGCGATTTCTCATCAAAAAAAATACCCATAACAACCTCCTCCAAAATAACTGTTGTTATGGGTATTATATTATATTTAAGTTAATCGGTAAATTAAATTTAGCTAATTTAGCTTAATTATTTAACATAAATAAACTGTAAAACTTGGCTTTCCTTCTCCCGGATGACGGCATATCTCACCGTTCATCCATAGTCGAATGTTGATGTTTTTTGACCATATTTTACTTTTATCTTTTAATTTTAATAAGTGCAGTTGGCGATTTAGGTTTGCCATCCCTATATATATCCCCTGATTCCATGAGCGGATTTATAACCTCATTCAAGAATTGGCTTCTGCTTCGGTAGTTAAGAGACGTTTGCAGCTCCTTTATAGGCTTTGGACCTTCCATCTTAAGAATAGCCATAACTTTTTCTCCAGCAGTAAGTCCTTCCAAATCCAGTTCTATAGCTTCATCCCTATATAACCTGTCATATAATCTCAAATTCAAAAATCCAGGATATATAGATACTACCGGTTGAATTTCATCAGGACTGAATTTATAAGATTCAATCATGGTTTGAAAACCGGTTCCACCTCTCTCCATCAGATTTGCCACATCCAGACAAGCTGCTATGATGGCATTTCGTCTGATAGACGGTATTGAACCTGCTGGATATGCATTGTAATCTTTAGGCAGCAGCCATGAACCAGGCGAAACTATTTCAATTCTGTCTGAGTATATGTCAACATCAATCTGCGTTCCCGAAATAGAATAATCTCTATGTGCAATGGCATTTACCAATGCTTCTCTTACAGCTTCCTTAGGATAAGACCTGATTTCGTCCCGTCCTCCATTTTCTGTTTTTACCCAGCCTGTTTTGGTATTTCGCTCAATAAAGTTTAATGCATTTGTAAAAACATTTGCAATAGAGCCTCTTAATCTGCTGCTATCCAAAACAATACCTGTCTTGTTTTTACCTTTCCACAAACGGCAGCATATCATTGTATCATCTTCATTATAGTTGTCTGAAAACATTATAAATCCCGATTTCGCATACCCATCTTTAGAAACAATTTCCTCGTTCTGCAATTCCTTCATTGTTGGAGCGGATTTATCCTGTCTGTATTCCTTGCAAAGATTAAGGTATTCTGACCATAGATTATCAGTATATGCCACTTCGCTTGTCTCATTATCTATACCATATTTTCTCTTTGAAAGTGAGATAATTTCTTCCGGTGTTGCTGGAGTTGCATTCCCATCACCCTTTATAAAAACTGTTTCATTGTAATCTCCCTCTCTATATCTTATTACAGAGTCTGCAGGAGCAACTTTAACAGCTAATACAAAATGTTCTGCATTATAATCCACACTTCTCATCATATATGAAATCTTAATGTGTGGGAATATATGTCTATCATTGATCCTTGAAATTAATAGTTTTGTTTTATCGACTTCTTCAAGATCAATTCCAAAAGCTTCTCCATCGTTTGATACACCTACAAACAAGGTTCCTCCCTTATCATTTGCATATCCAATAAGAGTTTTTGCCCATTTAATAGGATTATCCTGATTTAATACTGCTTTATATTCACAACTTGTATCTTCTGTAATAACATCTGGATATAATTCTCTGATTTTCATGAATCTCCTCCATTAATAATGTTCTTGACATAACTATATCAAACATTACTAAACATTACAACAACATTACTAATACATTATAAGCCAAAAATCACCCACATTTCCGCCTATAATAAAGTAAGATGAGGCTCTGAAATAATATATGACATTATACAAACATTATTACAACATTACTTAAACATTATTCACTTAATTTTTTTGAGCTTAAGTTACCATACTTCATTTTTATTACAATAGCTGCATTGCTCCCGATTTCTTCTCCGTGCAGCTTTCTTAGCTTAATTATTTAACATAAATAAACTGTAAAACTTGGCTTTCATTTCCATAAGTTCATCGAACGTGCCGTATTCCGCAATCTGCCCCTTATGCATAACTATTATTCCGTCATACTGCCTCAAAATATTCTCCACAAGCTTATGTGTAATCACTATTGCCATCATATTATTCTGAGCAAGCACAGTATTTTCAATCCTGGCGGCAACCGCATTGTCGAGGCTTGATGTCGCTTCATCAAGTATAAGTACCTCAGACTTTTTGAGCAGTGCTCTGGCAATCGCTATTCTCTGCTGCTCGCCTCCCGACAGATTTTTTCCATTCTCGCCAACCCTCTGTTCAAGACCGAGCGGGTTATTTTTTACAACCTCCTCCAGACCTGCCTTTTTTATAACCTCTGAGAGCTCATCGTCACCGTAGTCCTGATACATCGTGATATTGTTTTTCAGACTGTCATCGAACATAAAAACCTTCTGGTGTATCATTGCAAGCCTGCCATACAGAGCTTTCTTTGGAATCGCCCTGATATCCACAGCATCACAATATATGCTTCCGGTGTAGTCATTATAATACTGCATTATGAGTTTTATAAGCGTTGACTTGCCGGAACCGCTCCCACCGACAATGGCATATTTTCTGCCCTTCTCAAATGTAAAATTGATATTATTCAGGACATTATGCCCTTCATTATATGCGAATGAGACATTTCTTACACTTATGGCTTCAAATGTCCCCATATCGTAATCCGAACTTTCCTGCTCATCTGTATTTTTCAGTAGTGTTTCTATTCTCCCACGTATTTTTCTTGTTCCCCTCAGAGATAGCAATGCACTCGTTGCCTCCCTCGCCTGATTATTTACCGTATGCCCAAGGTCAAGCGCACCCATCGCAAGTGCGAGAGTTATGCTGCCCTTAGTTATAAGATATGCTGCAATGATATACTGGATTATAATAATCAAATATGTAATAAGTATCACAAAACAGGAAAACATATCATTTACCGAACGATATTTATACTTCTTCTGTTCCATGGATGCAAGTGTTCTGTCATGTACACTTTTGATTATTTTTTCTGCACTGAAGCTTTTTATCACCTCGTATCCGGCAAAAATATCCTTAATTTTTACATTGTATGCTGACATTGCCTGCATATAAGAATCCGTTGCATCGGAGGTGTATTTCCCAAACAGTGCCGGAACCGCAATAGTGGCAGCCGCTGTGACAATAATTACTATCGCCATCTGTGCCGAATAGAAAAACAGACCTGCTGCCGATATTACCGTCAGAATGATTGTCTCAAGCATATACGGCATCATTGACAAATAATTTCTCTCTGCCTTTTCAAGCTCGTTATTCATGACCGAGATATATTCTGCTGTATTTTTCTCGCCAAAATCTTTAAAATCCTTTGACATAATTCCTGAAAAGACATCAGTTCTTATCTGCGAATCAGTCTTTTTCAGAAAAAGACGCAGTACATACTTCTGAAAGCCCTGTGTTAAAAAGAAAAATGCCAGCGTAACTGCTCCTAATGGAATCAGCCTTATAATGCTGTCCATACTGCTCTCTCCGACTGCCGCAAAGACGCAGGATATAAAATACGATATTGCGACTACCGCAAGTGCCTGAATGATATCCGCCAGAATAAGCATTGAAAACCACAGCTTATTTCTGTGAAAATAAGAGTTTATTGATATATTTTTCGATTTGCTCATGATAAATTCCCTTCAATTTTGTTCAAGCGCTTTGACAAGCATTACCTTATCACGCTTCGCTAAAATCTACCATGGCAAATATGGAAACTTCAACTAATAATCAAGACTCACATCTCTCAGATTATATTTATTGCATAAGTCTCTGATTGCTTTAATTCTCTTTCTATCATCATATGTGCATGCGAGTGCATAGGAATATTCCAGTAGTTCGACACATTCTGTTTCCTTAAATATAATATTTTTATCACCTCTCTCAAGAACATTCTGCACGTATAAATACAGCAGACGCGAAAGCCACTCAGCCTCATAAAGCTTTACTGACAGCTTAATCGCTTCCATAAACTTCTCGCCTGCTAACTTAAACCTGCCAATCTCCCTGAGCAGCTCTCCTTCCTGCATAGCTCTTATAATGCTTGCTATCTCACAATCATAAGGCATCGGATTGATATATGAAGTTTTGACCACTGAGCCATATATTACAGACCTGTCGCAATCCCCTCTGCTCTCACGATAAAATACCAAATCGTCAATAATTCCCCACTCATTTTCAAACACCAACACTCCATCCCTGTTTTTTCTCAGAACTTCTGCCTGCCTTAGTGCCTCGTCAAGTGCTTCTGTTTCCGGTATATCCGGCATTGGGGTAAGTCTGGCAAACTCACTTCGTTTTAAAGCGTAGGATATCTTTTTTAACTTTTGTGACAGCCCATCATCAAAGGTATCTTTAGTGCACAGCGAATATTTATCACAAGGAAGCTGCAGCCTTTCAAGCAGTTTTATCCTCAGCTCATCGCTCAGAGCATGCCTGTTATTTTCGAGCCTTGATATCGTGGTGACATCGCATATTCCATCCGCAAGCTCCTCCTGCGTCATATTGTTCATTATTCGCCTTTTGCGGATAACAGCATTTACATTGACGGCATACTCCTCCGAATATCGCGGAAAATAATCCTCCGCTGCCCCTACGTCGAACCTTCTATTCATTCTGTGTAACACTGACAACCTTTTTCTTGTATCAGACACATCCTCGCCGAGGGCTTCCCTGCACATCGCAATTCCTTCTATAAGGTCTGTCATAAAAGTCCACTTTTCCCTGCCTGCAATACACATATATGTCTTTTCGCCCACTTCAAGTGCCCTATTATATTGTCCATAATCAATGTAGTATTTCATCAGCCGGTATCCGACATATCCGTACAGCCTCTCACGCTCACTCTGCTCATATCTGCCGCTGTCAAGGCAATCCAGTATATCACCATACAATTTGCCAGCCCTGTCCTTCTGACCTGACTGCTCAATGCAGTTTACATACTGCTGTACAAGCAGCATTTCCAACCTGCTCAGATAATACCCGGCAATATTGTCTATATCAAACTCAGGATATGTACACCTTATCCCCTCCATCAGCTTATCCTTGCACGCCGACACAGAGCTTCCTGTTTTCTGCATCAGCTCACACTCTGCAAGGCAAAGATACTGCATATGTATGTTATTTTTTGTCGTCTTTCTATACGCCGCTATCTGTTCCTTTGCCTCACTGTACCTGCCCTCATCAATACAGTAGCATATTCTTATTCTTGCAAGCTGACGTTCATACTCATCACAATCTAAATACGCGGTAAACCTTTCCGTATTTTTTCCAAGTCTTTCATACAGACTGTCAAAAAGAAGTTTTTCCGCACTTCTTACCCCACTCTCAATTCTTGCAAGCTGTGCGGTAGAACACAAGCCCTGTGCAAGCTCGGCAAGCTTGATATTCTGAGCACTTCTCACATCTCCTATAAATTTTCCTGAATAAAACATTTTCATTATCCCCTGTAAAGCAAATTTGGTACTGCATAAGGCAGTACCAAATTCAAATTCTCCTATGGCTATGTCAAGCGGATATTCACAATCCGCTTTGCTGCTTGCTCATAACACTATTAGCAGCTATTCGCATCACAAGTAAGTCTCCCCCACTTACTGCTCTACGCAATAGAAGTGGGGACTTACTTGATAGTGTTAAATAGCTTTTCGATAATATTCTCCCTCTCACTGTCAAGATACTCCTGCGTGAAATGTGCCTCATCCCCAAATGCTTCCTCAGGATAATAGTCTATCCCCACAATGTAATCTCCAAGCAGATCTGACAGCCCATTGTCGACAATCTGCTGTTCAAACTCCACCCAGTCACGGTTATCCTCCGTATCCGGGAGCGGCGCTGCCATCACCTTGAGCTTGACACCATGGCTGTCACACAGCTCCTTAATCTTAGGAAGATACTTTATCGTGAGGTCGCTTAAGTGCTTCTCATCGCGGACCTCAAGCTGCTGCTCAAGCACATTGTTGAGATACACATCCATATAGTAGGCGTTGTTCTCGATAAAGCTCTTCACAATATCGTTGGTCGCATACAGCTTCCCGAATCTGTCCTCGATGTACTGCCTCGTATCCTCATCTATATACTGCTTATAGGTATCATTGTAAAACGGAACAATAAAATACTGGAATGAAAAGTTGAACCACAGCGGATTGGCAAGGCTCTGAGGTCTGACAATATAGTAGACCTCCTCAGTCTGCGGGTTGTTCTCCAGATAACGGTTAAGCAGAATATAATTTCCGAGCACCGTTATCGCCTGATTGGTCGCAAGGTAGCAGACCTCATCCGTCTCATCCTGATAATCCGGTGCAAAAATAAGACGTGCCACGCTATCGCCTATTATAACCTTCGTGTACTCCGTTTTCTCCTCCGCCAAATCAAGTGCATAATAAAGCTCCGGGCCGAAGCTCGACGGACTGTTCTTCCCCCTCACATACTGCACCGCAAAATATCCCCCCAGGGACACCACGACAAGCAGCACAAACACCACGACACTCACTATGAATTTAACAAAACCCGATCTATTCTCTCTCATACCATTCCCTTACCAAATCTTAATCTACTATACAAACACCGAATATCTCACATAACTTACCATGACGCCAAAAAAACAACCTCACCGTCAAAACAGGCTCAACAACTTCGCCGTGTATAATGAGTTATATTTATATATATCGCGACTTTGGGAGAAGCATAGTTGTTCTTAGGACTCTGTTCAAAACCTAGCCAGAACCGGCACGGAGGCCGGTTCAGAAGCAATGCATACACGGAAGTATGCCGGCTTCGGTGGCGGATGTTGCAGCAAAACTTATCAGAGTCCTTAGAACATCTTGCTTCGTACAATGGAGCCGATATATATAAATATAACTCATTATACACCCGCAACACCTCAACGCCTGTTTTGCCCTTGAAGCACAGTATTAAAATTCAAAGTACACGAACGAACTGCTGTCCGCCCCATACTGCATAAACCATATCACCATCAGGTCGACAACCACGATACACACAAGCCACCTTACCACCTTCGGCAGTCTGTTAAAGCGTTCAAAAATCGTACTTCCGTGCTCTGTCGCAATATACGCTGTCAAATCGTAGGCAAACAGCATGCCGATTACAAGCACAAGATGTATCATCATGCCGCTGTTGATTCCGATTGACTGCAGGCCTCCCTTTATATATGCCACAGGCGATGTGATTCCATGCCACATATTAGTGAGCACATACAACGCGTCACTGACGCTGTCCGCCTCAAAGAATACCCACGCCACCGTCGCAAATATAAATACAAGCACGATACTTACAATACGCGCCGCTCCCTTCTTTCTGTAGGCTTTGTCCTTCGGGTCGCGCCCGCGAAGCCTTGCCCATGCATTGTGTGCGAAGGTTTCAAGCACCTGGACTGCGCCATGCAGCGCACCCCACACGATAAAAGTGAGATTAGCGCCATGCCACAGACCGCTCACCATAAAGGTTATCATTATATTGAGTGCATACCTCAGTTTCCCGACACGGCTTCCGCCAAGTGGAATATAGATGTAATCGCGGAACCATGTCGACAGTGAGATATGCCATCTGCCCCAGAATTCCTTGACCGAAGACGAGAAATACGGATACTCGAAGTTTCTCGCGCCATTGAAGCCAAGGAGCTGTGCCGCGCCGTTTGCGATGTCCGAATACCCCGCAAAGTCGCAGTATATCTGTATTGAGAAAAGAAACGCCGCAGTCATAAGTGCAAAGCCATCATACGCACCTACATTTGAAAAGACCTTGGTCACATAGCCCGACAATAAATCGGCAACTATCATTTTCTTGAAAAAGCCCACGCCCATAAGCTTCAGTGCGTCCGAGGCCTTATCATACGAAAAACCTGCATACTTGAAAAAGCCATTTTTATTTGATGCTTTTTCTGTTCCGGCAGCCATGCTTTTCTTTGCGACACTGCTTTTCTCTGCATCAATTTTTTCCATGCAATTTTCTTGTGACACTTCATCACTCTGCGACAAAGCTTCGTGCTCAAGCCTCTCAAAAAAAGGCGCCGGCCTCTCAATAGGTCCTGAGGCAATCTGTGGAAAGAAGCCCACATACACAGCATATTTTGCAAAATTGCGCTGTGCCGGAAGTTTTCCCCTGTACACCTCAACCATGTAGCTTATCACCTTGAAGGTATAGAAGGATATTCCGATTGGTGCGGCAAGCTTAAGCACGGCAGGAGTGAATCCAATGCCAAATATTCCAAGCGTATCCGACAATACCTGCCCTGCAAAATTAAAGTACTTGAACACCAGAAGAAGCCCCAGCGATACTGCAAAGGGCAGCCCGAAGCACAGCTTTTTCAAGCTTCCATGGCACTTCTCCATAAAAATTGCTCCCAGATACGTTGCCACGCACACAATACACAGGAGTATGAAATTCCTTACCCCGAACCCAAGATAGAAGTAACAATTGGCGGCAAGCACCACCAGATACCTGTATCCTGCCGGAATATTCCAGTATATTAAAAATACTGCCGTCATAAAGACGGCAAAGCTTAGCGAATTAAAAAGCATATAGCATACTCCCTGTTTTATATTTATCAGCCACCGGCTGAGTCATCCTCTTCCGGTTCCATACCATACCCCAATGCCTCACTTCTTTTTGCCGGAGAACAGCTTCGCCGCCGGCTTTTCAAAGAGCAGGTATACCACAGCCGTCATCACCACGAAAAGCCCAAGCTCTGCAAGCTTGTACACTGCCATAGGCATTGTGGTTGTTTCCGGGTTAAAAATACTCTTCATTATAAGTATTCCTATCGGATGTCCTAGATAGAGTGCATACGAATACTTAGAAATGAACCGCACAACCGACACACCGGCTCTGCTAAGCCTATTATCCGGAAGCCAGTCCTCAATATCCATCGTGACAAGCATAAATGTTGTGAACATTATAATCCAGTACAGCTTCGTGTTGCTTACATCGAGAATGAGGAAAGCCACTCCCATCATCATAAGCAGTGCAATGTACTCAAATATCTTCTTCTCCTTGACAGCAAAGTACGCCGACACACCGAAGAAGCACAGGTATATAAAGTATGCCGGATGTCTCCCCGCATACTCCGTGCCAGCATACAATATCCCAAGGAAATGCACCCATACCTGGCATACAACAAACGCAGCAATGAGGGCAATCACCGAACGCCTGAAATTGTTGATAAATTTATACAAAAACGGCGCAATGATATAGAATAACATTATGGTCACAATTGTTCCTGTCGTTCCAAGATAGAACCAGAACAACAGGTCACGCGGAAAGAAGGTGGTTGTGAGCGTGAAATATTTTACAATGCTCACCACTATCTGCTTCGCCGGATACCTCTCTCCAAGCACAACCAGATAGATGAAAAAATATATGAGCACAACCCCATAATAGCTTGGCAGAATCCTCGCAAGCCTTCTCTTATAATACGAAAGCGGCGAAACATCCTTGTGCCTGTCTATCGACAGAAAAGCCGTGTACCCGGTCAACAGCAGAAATAATTCCACTCCATGTCCACCCCAGCCGAACAGCTCAAGATGTACCAGCACAATCATAACCGCCGCCACCGCACGGATAATATCAAGATTTAACAGCTTCTTATTCACAGAAGAATTATTACTATTCGGCTGCATTTTACTTTCCCCTCATCAGATAAATATTTACATTATCGCACAACGTCCGGCGCAGTTTAATTTTTCTTTTTCTTCACGAACACCGCCGATGAGTACTCAGGAAGCTTGACGGTAAGTATTCCGCAAGGCACCTCGTGACGCACAATATCACAGGAATGTCCGTCCCTCATGGTGAACATAACCTGCTCAACGTAATCGCCCTCAAGTACCTCCGCCTGCCATGCCTCAACACTTATCTCCCGCTCGCCGTCATTATTATTTACGATAACTATTACACTATTATCATTGTAAAAACGGGCGTAGGCGAGTATGTTGTAGTCCGCATATATATTCTTATAGGAACCGCGTATAAGTGCAGGGTTCTCCTTGTGTATCCTTATCATCTCCCTATGGAAATCAATAAGCTGCTCATCCTCATGTCCCCAAGGATAGCTTCTTCTGTTATCAGGGTCAGTCCAGCCACACACTCCCGCCTCGTCACCATAGTAGATTGTCGGTGCTCCCGGCCATGTCATCTGCATTACGACAGCTTCCATGAATATTCCTTTATTCACTCCATAGTTGGCTGCCTCCGCTCCCTTGCTCGCCGTTCTTCCGATAACCCTGTTGGTTCTTGTCAGGAAACGTGAGTGGTCATGGTTAGAAAGCTCGTTCATGGATATTCTCGTTGGCTGTCCGCCAAGTCTTGCCATATTATGACGCATATGCGAAATAAAATAGTTAGGATTGCCGCGGAGCGCATCGTTGCTTGAATCGCTGTGCTTCTCCATTCCCGTAAGGAAATATGTCACCGGCTCCATGAACGCGTCATAGTTCATTATAGTATCCCACTGGTCACCCTGAAGCCAGCTGTACGAATCACCATAATTCTCGGCAAGTATAATTGCCTCCGGGTTAGCCTCCTTTACCGCATTCCTGAACTTGCGCCAGAAAATATGGTTGTATTCCGGCGAAAAACCAAGGTCAGCAGCGACATCAAGTCTCCAGCCATCCACATTGTACGGAGGTGAAACCCATTTCTTTGCAATTCCAAGAATATAATCTTCAAGCTTCTTAGAGCCCTCATAATTGAGCTTCGGAAGAGTATCGTGTCCCCACCAGCCAAGATATGACTGATTGTATGGCCATGCATAGTCATCCTGGAACTTGAAAAAATCATGATAAGGGCTCTCCTTATCCACATAAGCGCCCTTGTCGAAGCCCTCGCTTCCCTCATATATTCTCTCGCGGTCAAGCCATTTATTAAAAGAGCCACAGTGGTTGAATACACCATCAATTATTACCTTGATATTTCTTCTGTGAGCCTCCTCGACAAGCTTTGCAAAGAACTCATTGCTCGCCTCAAGATTCGCATAGTCCGTTACTCTCTTCTTGTACTTGGTCGCATTGTCATTGCTTCTGGCATTATCCGGAAGCGGCTCGCCGCCATCATTTACAATAACGCCAAAATGAGGGTCAATATAGTCATAATCCTGAATATCATACTTATGGTTAGATGGTGACACAAACAACGGATTAAAGTAGATTGCATCTATTCCGAGACTCTCAAGATAATCCATCTTGTCAAGCACACCCTGCAAATCTCCACCGTAGAAATTGCGCACATCCATGGTTGCCGGATACTCATTCCAGTCGGTGATTCTGTGCACAGGCTCCCCTATATACACATACTCATTATCAACCACGTCATTGCTCTTGTCTCCGTTGTGGAAACGGTCGACATATATCTGGTATATAACAGCGCCCTTCGCCCAATCCGGTGTCTTAAAGCCCGGATTGATAACAAAATTATAGGTTGGATTGAGCTCCCTGTATGGTCCTGCCTGATTATAGTAAATGCTTGTACGTCCCACAAGCGCATGGAAATAATACTCCGTGCGCTGTGCTCCGAGCGTAAATTCAGCAATATAATAATCAAAATTCGTGTTAGTCATGAACTTCTTCATGCTGTATGCTATGCCATTAACCACAACCTCAACTCTATCCACATTGTACTTTGCAGTTCTGAACTTAAGCTTCACAGTATCACCGGCTGAAGGCTCCTCAGGGCTTCTGTACTCCTCCGTGGCATCTGCAAACATTGCACGGTCATTCAAGATAGGCTTCATATTTGAAAAATATGTGCTTCTGATTTCATTCTTTGATAATCCCGACAGATTCTTTGTAATTTTCATTAAGATACATAATCCTTTCATAATCAGACAGGCTGAGCCTCCTGCCTGATATATTATGATACACGTCCGGACATTTCCATGTCCTTTTAGTCTTACTATATATTCTATGATAGTATGGGGAATATTTCAAGAAAAATTAAGGCAAAGTAAAAAGGACAGCTCACGACGCTGTCCTTTTTGGAGAAGGTATTTCATTTCTTATGGGGTGTAGCAAAAACTATATAATGTATTGGGGGGGGTTACGAGTATATATTAGCATGACCTTGTAAATAAGTGTTCACAAACATGACAAAATTTGCAAAATATTTTTGTGCAGTTTGTACATGACTTTTTCCTATCATGTAAGAAGCCCCGTTTGTTTTACATTTAACATAGTTCTCTAATCTGCTAATTCGCCACCTTATTACCGCTACGCCTCAAAAAGGGCATCGAACTCCTCACCGGTAATCTTTTCCTTCTCTATGAGAAGCTTGGCACAATCGTCAAGTACCCTGCGGTGCTTGACAATTATCTCTTTCGCCTTATTATAGCAATCATCAATAATATCCTTAACCTCTGCATCAATCAATGAAGCAACATTCTCGCCATAGGATTTGGTGTGTGCAAGGTCGCGCCCGATGAACACCTCGTCATCATCGCTTCCGTAGTTTACAAGACCAAGCTTATCAGAGAAGCCATACTGTGTAACCATCGCTCTGGCTGTCTGTGTCGCCTGCTTGATATCCTGTGAGGCACCTGTTGTGACATCGTCGAATACCAGCTCCTCCGCAATTCGTCCGCCAAGGCTTACGATAATATTCTGAAGCATCTTACCCTTGGTATTGAACATCTCATCCTTGCCAGGAAGCGGCATGGTGTAACCTGCCGCACCGGTTCCGGTAGGGATAATCGAGATAGTGTGCACCGGTCCTACATCCTTAAGCTCATGGAAGAGAATAGCATGACCGGCCTCATGGTACGCTGTAATGCGCTTCTCCTCGTCTGAGATAAGACGGCTCTTCTTCTCCTTGCCTATTCCTATCTTAATAAATGCCTGTTCTATATCTTTTCTCGAAATGAACTGCCTGTTATGCGCTGCCGCATTGATTGCAGCCTCATTCATGAGATTCTCAAGGTCTGCACCGGCAAAGCCCGCCGTTGTGCGCGCAACCGTCTCAAGGTCGACATCATCGCCCAGCTTCTTATTCCTGCTGTGAACCTCCAGAATTTCCTTACGTCCCTTGACATCAGGTCTTCCAACCACAACCTTGCGGTCAAAACGTCCCGGACGGAGAATAGCAGGGTCAAGAATATCGACCCTGTTGGTAGCCGCCATCACGATGATACCTTCATTCACACCGAAGCCGTCCATCTCCACAAGGAGCTGGTTGAGTGTCTGCTCTCTCTCATCATGTCCGCCGCCCATTCCTGTGCCTCTTCTTCTGGCAACAGCATCTATCTCATCTATAAATATTATACACGGAGCATTCTTCTTTCCGTCCTCGAAAAGGTCACGCACCCTTGAAGCGCCGACACCGACGAACATCTCAACGAAATCCGAACCGGATATTGAGAAGAACGGAACTCCCGCCTCGCCTGCCACTGCCTTGGCAAGAAGTGTCTTACCTGTTCCCGGAGGTCCCGTGAGAATGACACCCTTAGGAATTCTTGCACCTATCTCCACATACTTCTTAGGGTATTTGAGGAAATCAACTATCTCCTCAAGCTCCTCCTTCTCCTCCGCAAGACCGGCTACATCCTTGAAGGTAACGCGGTTAGGAGAGTTAGGATCTGTCATCCTTGCCCGGCTCTTTCCAAAATTCATCATCTTGGAATTGGCAGCTCCGCCACCGCCCGCTGCCTGCCTGTTTATTATGAGTGTAACCATAATCATGGCAGCCGCAATGAGTAAGAACGGAAGTATGGTAGTCACAAAAATACTCTCGCGCACAACATCATTGACAACCAGCTTAATATTTCCCTCAGCGGCGACAAGACTTGTCACATCATTTACATTGGTAACATTGAAGCGCTCAGAACTTCTTCCGCTGTCACCGGTGAAGGTAACCTTGACTGTTCCCGTAGGCACCTCGGCATTCTGGGAAATCTCAACCTTCGTCACATTTCCCGACTGAAAATCATTTAAAAAATCACTGTAACCGTATGAAGAACTGTTCTTTCCGAATGAAGTTATGCTCATGATAAAATACATAATCACAAGTACTATCACCAGATAGATAATTCCTCCTCTGAATTGCTTATTCAACTGTTTTCCTCCTCAAATTCCACAACACCGATATATGGAAGATTTCTATATCTCTGATTATAGTCAAGTCCATAACCAACCACAAACGCATCCGGTATATTAAATCCGCAATAATCTACCTTAATATCCTTCACAACGCGTCGCTCAGGCTTATCAAGAAGTGTACAGAGCTTTACACTGGATGCCTTTCTGTCACCTAACAGCTTTATAAGATGGCTTAAGGTGCGCCCTGAGTCGATAATATCCTCAACCACGAGAACATCAAGACCCTCAACCGGTTCATCTAAGTCCTTCTTGAGATTGATATGCCCTGTTGAAGCTGTTCCTTCATAGCTTGCAACCGACATGAAATCCATTGTAAGCGGAAGATTGATTCTCTTGGCAAGCTCACACATAAAAGGTGCTCCACCCTTCAATACACATACAAGATGAAGCTTCTTTCCGGCATAATCGCGTGTAATCTGCGCTCCAAGTTCATCAATTTTTCTGTCAACCTCTTCTTCGGTCAGTAAGACCCTAACTGATTCTTTCATTTGCAGCCTCCGTTTTATTTTTCTTTTTGTTTTAATTCAAGCTTAAACAGCTCCTTAGTATCCCTGTCCACAAGGAATTCCGCACAGCGTCTCACTCCTGCCGCCCACAACACCCTGTTTCCTATGGCGCACAGCCATATCTCAGGTCGTTTTTCGGCGGGAAGCTTGGAATCTATAAATATTTCTTTGATTTTCTTTCTTTTTTCCCTGTGCTGCGGCTCTGCATAGCCTATTATCATGTAGTCGCCCATGGCGCGGTGACGAATAACAAGACCGTCACACTCCCTGTTTTCGGCGATATAATATTTTATTTTACCATAATCAAAGTATTTAGTACAGTTATCATTCATTAAATTTTTATCAATTATATCATTTAACAGCCGTGAAAAGCTGCCATGCTCATCTTCATCAGTATCAGGCACAATAATGCTGCTTAACAGCTCATACTCCGGCTCAATATCACCCTGGCATGACCCGGCATTGCCATATCTATTATTACACATATTTACAAAAACAATTCCGTCATACTCACGTCTGGCAATTACTCCCTTGGGAAGGCTTATGCTCCTGCCGCTCTGCTTTTCATACAGTGCCACACAGGAGGCAACATGCTTATCCTCAAGGTCTTTCGCTCCACACAGCTTTTTCAGAATATCATATATGACGCTCTTGCAGATAACCGGATGTTCATTTACTATCTCATTTTTCACATGAATACCGGACAAATCGGAAGTGACATACAGCTTTTCTGCCCTTGAAGTCTGCATTTTAATATAGTCATCTATCTGAGCCATCCTCTCGGCGTATTTGCAGATATTCGACACCGTGCCCTCATTTACATGCTCTTCAAGATAAGGTATGACCCTGAGCCTTATCGCATTCCTCGCATAAATGTCCTCAAAATTAGTTTGGTCCGTACAGTATGATATATTATTGTCCGAAAGCCATTTTTCAATCTCATTTTTTGAGACACACAGTAACGGCCTTATTATGCCTCCCGCTGCCGGCTCCATGCCTCTTGTGCCTGCCACCGATGATCCTCTGGCAATATGGAAAAGCACTGTCTCCGCCTGGTCATTCTGGTGATGTGCCACCGCGGCAACTCCCTTGATGCCCATCGGGAGATTATCAATATTTTCACGAAATGCACCGTATCTGAGAAGCCTTCCCATTTCCTCCTCGCCGCAGCCTCGCTCCTTTGCAAGCCTTGGTACATCATAGCAGTATTCCCTGTATTCTATGCCCTGCTCTTCACACAGCGCTTTACAGAAAGCAGCGTCCGAATCCGCCTCTGCGCCCCTTATTCCGTGATGTACATGCACAGCCATAAGCTGCGTTCCACAGCCCTTACGTGTTTCCGTTATATATTTTTTCAGCATTAAAAGAAGGCATACGGAATCAGCTCCACCGGACAGTCCGACTACAACTCTTCCAATGCCTTCAAGCATGCAATTTTTCTCAATATAAGCTTTTACCCTGTCATACATACTATTCACCGTTCCTTATCCTCCATATACCTGTCACAAGTACGGTCATATCATCTGCAATCTTTTCGTCATAAAAATATACTTCGCTCAGAATCCTCTCCGCGATTGCCTGCGGCATCCGTTCTTCTATCCCCTCTATAAGCTCCTTCATGTGTTTTTCTTTATCATAAAACGGAAGTGCGTCAAGCACTCCGTCACTCATCATAATAATATAATCCCCATCCTTAAGTTCAACGCTTTCATGGTCGATAATGCTTCCGCTTATCACACCTGCCGGAAGTGATGAGGCTTCCACCACACGCACCATACCATCCCTGCTCTTTATGAAGCTCGGAACCGCACCCATCTTAAAAAAATCCGCTTTCCCATCGTACTCATTGATACTGCACATATCAATGGTCACCGGAATACCGCTCATATCATTGTCGGCAAATGTATCATTCAGAAGTCCAAGTGCCGACTCCTCGGAAAATCCCGCGTCCAGAAAATGCTCAAGCAGCTCGATAAACCTCGTGCTGTACTCATCAGCCGTGCTGCCACAGCCCATGCCGTCCGCAAGGCTTACAATGCTTCTGCCTCCCTCTAAGTTGATGTAGGAATAATTGTCCCCCGATATCCGTGCGAAGCCCCTGCTGCAGCCGGCATGTCCAAATAAAATGCGGTAATCCGTTCTCTCCTCAAAAATAAATTCGCCCTCGTCCTTACCTAATACCCTTCTGCTTCCCTCCGCTGCCCGGAGCCTCTTTCCAAGTATTTCTCCGATATCCTGTGCGAGCTGTCCTGCCGTTATACAGCCTCTCTTTCTCGAAAGCCGCATGACAATCTCAATTCTTCCCTTTACCGGCTGTAAATACAGTATCCCGGACACGTTTATACTTTCCGACCTTAGGTAATCATACAGTTTTCCTTTCTGTTCCTCGCTGATTATACAGTCTGCCTGTTCCTCACTGTCACCTAAAATACGCTCAAGCATAGCTGCCGTCTCTTTAAGCTGCAATGAGAGTGCTGTCCTGCCGCCACCACCATAAACGTTCATCAGTCTTCGGAATGCATCCGCATACTCCCTGAGTTTTCCCTGTGAATAGAATAAATTGTCCATTCGATTCTCCCCTTAGAATCAATCTCCTTTTATTTATCGGCAGTTCTTCTGTTTCACATTCTTATTTACCGGCAGCCGCCCTGTCCGGGCAGTTATAAGTAATTTTCCTATTTCCCGCTGTTATCATTAGCCCTGAATATCAGCTCATCCTCATAGATAAGTCCAAGCTTCTCACGCGCAAATTCCTCAATAAACTGCTTGGTCGTGACATAGATAGAGCGGGTCTGCAGCTCTTCCTTGCGCTTATTCTGCTCATCTATCTGCTGCGTGAGTGCAGCAATCTGTTTATCATAAGCAGCGTTCTTATCCGTAAGCCTGCCCGATGACTTGCTTACTACCAGACATATTATCGCCATAAGCATGATTGCAGCCACACCCGCAAGCCAGGTATAATTATGCGATATGCGCCTATTCTGCATAACAACGACGTGTTTTCCGTACTTCCTATTCTTTCGCATGACACTTTTCTGTTTTGTGTTTTTTCTTGCCATCCTTACGCTCACGTACCTTTCCTAGCTTATAATAAATAATTGTAACCCCTTTCTCCATATATTTCAATATCACGGAGACAATTACCATTCCAACAACCATCCCGGCTATCGAAAACCATCTGGCTGCGCCATCATTTGCCACAAGTATCACAGCGAACATGACAAACGCAGACAAAAACCAATACAGCACATCCTCCAAAGCAACAAAAAAACCGTGATGCTTTACAAGCCTTCTAAACACCACCAGCACCCTGTATGCCGCCCCGAGCATAGCGCCACAGCACAGACACCATAAAAGGAAACGAAATTCATGCGCTATAAATTCCTTCAAAAGCAGCCCCTCTTTCACTTAAAAAGTCTGTTGAGGAATGACTCACCCTTTTTCGCCGCACTCATAACCTCCGAATAGACATAACTGTCTATCTTTCCGTCCACCTCAAGCTCGCCCTTGTCAACCGACAGCTTTCCTACATGCAGGTCATGCCCCTTTATAGTCAGCATTCCGTACTCTGTCTCTAAAAGCACCTGATTAAGGTCAAATGAAATGACGTCCGTGACACCTGTAACACTACAGCTTTTTCTGTTGTTCGATGATATTTTATGTATTTTCCCGGATACCGGAAGCTCCTCCATAACACATCCCCCTTATATATACTTCCTGCCATATCCTAAATATATTATGGGATTTATGTAATTATGCATAAATATTTACAGAGCACCCGCTCTACAGATACTTGAACATATCCTTGGCTTCTTCCTTCTTCGTGGTCTCCACAATATCCAGAACCTCAACCTTCACATTCTTAGTACCGAACGCTATCTCAATAGTGTCTCCAACCTTGACCTCGCAGGAAGCCTTAGCCGGCTTGTCATTCACAAGCACTCTCCCCGCATCGCATGCCTCATTCGCAACGGTTCTTCTCTTTATCAGTCTTGATACCTTCAAATATTTATCTAATCTCATATTAATCTCCTTCTTACCAACACATCGCTATAGATAATTACTAAACGCCCATTCACCAATAAACAGTTGTACAATTTTAATATGCAAACATCCCAAGACCACCGACGCAGCCTTGGGATGTCTTCATTCGTTCAGGATTATTACAATCAATTAAGCGTTAACTGTATCCTTAAGTGCCTTACCAGCCTTGAACTTAGGGCTCTTAGAAGCAGCAATCTTCATTGCCTTGCCTGTGCTAGGGTTTCTTCCCTCTCTCTCAGGTCTCTCAGCAACCTCGAATGTACCGAAGCCAACTAACTGAATCTTCTCACCCTTCTTTAACTCCTCAGCAACTACATCTGTGAAAGCCTTAAGTGCCTTCTCAGCATCCTTCTTGGATAACTCTGTCTTCTCAGCAATAGCTGCAACTAATTCTGTCTTGTTCATTTTAGAAAATCCTCCTGAAATAATATTGAACCTTCACAATTATTTATATATGCTTTGGCTATATTTGTCAAGAAAAAATAAGCATTTTAAGGGCATTATGCTATATACCGGCTGCAGCTTATGACTCCATCTGTTTTCCCAGAAAACCTGCTGCTGAACCGGTGAGCTTCAAGTCGGTTTCAGTTAATCTGATTTTAGGCTCCTTCGTTGTGATTATGACAGCACCTATTGCGTCACCCTCACATATAATCGGGCTTACAGCCTGTGAGCTGTATTCATCACTCTCACCCTGTATTATGGGAATGAACCTTCTGTCATCACGCACCGCAGCAAAGCTTTCCCTTGCTTCTATCGACTCCTCAAGCTGCCTGCTTATAGGCTTTAAAAGAACATCCTTCTTCGGTGCCCCCGCAAAAGCTATTACCTGATCCCGGTCCGTTATGCATACAATATTCCCCGTGCTCTGCGCCAGAGAATCTGCGTACTGCCTCGCGAATTCCCCCAGCTCACCTATCGGAGAATACTTCTTGAGTATGATTTCTCCCTCCCTGTCGGTGAATATCTCAAGCGGATCCCCCTCCCTTATTCTTAACGTCCTTCTGATTTCCTTAGGAATTACAACTCTTCCCAAATCATCAATTCTACGAACTATCCCCGTAGCCTTCATATAATAAAATCCTCCTGTATTCTACATATTTTTCCATAATCTGTGCTATGTGGATAGTATGTGGAAATACAGGAGGAAATATACCATTAAAATTTAGTGAATACGTCCGTCTCCTTCTGAAGAGCAGACGCAATTTCCCTGTTCTCATTCATTCTTTCGTTGATATTGTCCATATCGGCAACAAGAGTCTGCGTGCTCTGTGCAGCACCGTTTACACCCTTTGCACCCTCCTCAATCGCATGTGTGATGCTGCTGATTGAGTCGGCAATTGAATCGACCTCATTCTTTAACGCATCCGTCTTTTCGGTAAACTCATTCATCACACTCTCGATATACGTTGCGTTCTCACGGTATTGTGCTCCACCCTCAACAAATGCAGCAAACTCAGGCAGTATAGATTCCTTCATATAGCTTACAAGGTTGTCAGCATTATCACTGAGGTTGTGTACCGCATTGGTCACTATGCCGTTAATCTGCTGTATATGATTGGCTGTCTCACGGCTAGAATCGGCAAGCTGTCTTATCTGCTCGGCAACCACCGCAAAGCCACGTCCGGCCTCGCCCGCTCTCGCCGCCTCAATTGAAGCATTAAGTGCAAGAAGATTAGTCTGGCTTGATATATTTAAAATATCGTTAGTAAGTCCGTTTACCTGCTCAACGCTCCTGCTGTCCTCAATAGCCTGATTGAGAACATTGAGAATCTCGTTAACCTTAAGGTTCGTACGCTCCATATTAGTTCTTGCATCCGCCTCGAGCTTATCCGCACTCTCCTTCATTCCCTTGGAATACTCATTGATCTCGCCTGATTTTCCGGCTATCTCCACTACCTTTTCAAGCACTGCCTCCGCATTCCGGTTTATCACTGAAGCCGACTCACCTATCTCCTGCATTGTGGCGGAAAGCTCCTCCGTAACTGCTGATAGGTCTGCCGCACTGTCATTCGAGGTATGAAGATTCTGCTGCACCTCCCCCACAACAGCCTCAAGCTTCTGTGAATTGATTATGATAAGCCTCATGATGTTCTGAAGCTTTTCCATAAAGGTGTTGATACCGTTTCCAAGGTCTGCCACCTCGTCATTGGAAAGTATGGTTATCCGCCTTGTAAGGTCGCCCTGTCTGTCATCTATGCCCTTAATTATTCCCTTAATTTCCTTTGTGGTAACATTAAGCTTACGTATAACAAGCATAAACACACCATATAATGTAACAAAAAGCAGCACCAGTATAAGCATAACTATGAACATACCGCGTACTCTGGCTGAGCTATACTTTGCCGCAAGCTCCGCGCTTGCTTTTTCAGACTGTGTTCCGGCATTATTCATCATAGTCTCAACCTGAGCATTCATATCGCTGTTGTACTCCGAAATAGCTCCGTTCGCAAGCTCATAAGCCGCTGTCTTCTTACTGTTTCCGCTGTATGCAAGGAGATTGGCTATCTCATGCTTTAAGCCCTCATAGCTGCTGATGAACTGTGAAAATGCCTGCTCGTCATCCTTAGGCAGTCTCTTTGAATACTCATCAAGCATATCATCAAGCTTCGCCTCCTCAGCTCTTACTGAGTCCACAAGTGCCACCATGCTGTCAAAGTCAGACGCAATTATATGTGACAGCGCAAGTCTGTGTATAGCTGATGCTTCCTTCTGAATCTCGCTGAGGCTTGTAATATTGTACAGATTTTCCTCGACAATCTTAGTTGCCGTATCATTAACTCTTTTCAGGCTATTCATCGACCAGATATTAGATACAACCGAAACTATACCAAGTATAATAACGGGAACAAGAATAATATATTTTAAACTGAGTCTTTTTTTATTCATATCGTCTCCTCCTATTGCTCGGTAATACCTTCCACCAGCTTGTCAAGCTTCTCCTGAAGCTGCGTCGTCGTCGTATTCCCGGCAAGAAGGCTGTCAATAAACCTGGTACAGGAATCCCAATACTTGTTACCGATACGCTGAAGCACTCCATATTGTGACTGTTCAATAACCGCCGCTATAGCCGGAACCTTTGCCACCTCCTCGGAAGCAGCCGCTACCTTATTGGAAGGTCCCTGATTCTGCTCTACGAACCTCAAGGTCTGATTCTGTTCATTCGTAAGCCACTGTGCAAGCTTAAATGCCCAATCCTTATTTTTTGAATAATAATTGACACCTACCATCTTGTAGCCTGTAAAGGAAGCCATCTGTATCTGTCTGCCGTTGCAGGTGTATGTAGGAAGCTTGCAGGCACCATAATCATCACCCCAGATATTCTTTACGGCAACAGCCTGCCATACACCGCTGACAGCCGCTATGACCTCTCCGTCCGCTGCCTGTGCAACCCATTCGCTATCAGGCTGTGCAACGAAGCCCGGGCTTGAGATAACATTCACAATCGCCTCCGCAACATCAAGTCCCTTTATGTCTCCGTCCACGGTATTCCAGTCGCAGCTGTTGGTAATACCATCCTCGTTAATATTCATGCTAAGCCCCGTATTTCCGAAGAATGAATACATATACCATCCTGAATTAAGCTCCATGGAAAGCTTTTTCCCATTCTCCTCACACACTGCAAGTATGGAATCGAGTGTCTTCACATCATCCTCTGTGAAATAATCCTTGTTGTAATACAGAAAATAACCGTTGTCCGCAGTCATAGGATATGCATATAATGTATCTCCCGCTGTCGCCGCAGCCACCGACTCTGCCACCATCTCGTCCTTAACCTCCTGTACATTCGGAACCGGTGCCAATGCACCACCTGCTACCATGGCACTGAGCTGGTCATCCGGGAACGAAAAGACATCCGCACCATTCTGCACATCGCCAAGCAGCACATCTCTGGTGGTTGAATCAGGCTGTGCCTCAAGCGTGATATCGAAATTCGCCTGTCCCTTATATTGCTCAATAAAGCTGTCAATCATCTTCTGTACCGTCGGGTGCTGTGTCTCCTCAGCCCACACCTTAAGTGTAATTACTCCGCTATTATTGGTATTATCGTCCTGCATTATATCCTGCGTACCGTCCGGCATACCATTATCACCTGAGGGTGCCATCACACCCTTCCCGGAGCACCCGGTAACTGTACCCAGAACCAAAAGAGCTGTAAGTACCATTGCGCTGAACTTTCTTGTCATAATATTCCTCTCCTTCTTCGTTGCTAATAATTTAATCGACAAATCAGTCCATTAAATCTATCTGGTATTAAAGAAAATTTTAACACAAAAAGGAATATTTTTCAATCTTTTCGACCAAAAGCAGGCGAAAATCAGCACAAATATTCGTTATATTGCACAATGATATTATATTTTTAGTCAAAATAGCCGTGTGCCGGGGTTATACTTTTATTTTCAATGTGCCACACTTCATCATATCGGGCAGCATTTTCGTTATCGATTACATGACTTACATTGACAATGGTTTTTCCCGCTATGTCAAGCAGTCCTTTTTCTATCTCACGGATGTCCCCGCTGTCGAGATGTGCGAACGGCTCGTCAAGCTTTTCCTTGTCGCAATCCCTGAACATACATATATTATTGTGCAGCGTATCGGCAGACAGAAACACCGGCTGTGACAGATATGCCGTGTGTGAAAAAAAGAAAACTGCCGCCCATGGGAAATCACGGTGCGGCAGCTTCCTTTGTCATATCACACTTTTTGCAGAGCTTTAAGTATGCTCAAGTATGTTTAAAGCCTGCTCAGATAAATAATTTTATATAGCTCTCGTAGCATTCTTAAGCCATTCAAGCTCCTCACCCTCGAAGTCAGGGCTGATTGCCGCAAATACCTTCGCATGGTATGCGTTCAATCTCTCCTTCTCCTCAGCGGTCATGCAGGATACATCGACGGCATCGAGGTCAAACGGAACCATCGTCAGCGGCTCAAAGCCCATGAACTGACCGTACTCAGTCTTTTCCCTCTTAACACAGAGAACGAGGTTCTCATGTCTTATACCGAACTTGCCCGTAATGTACATTCCCGGCTCATCGGAGGTAATCATGCCCTCCTCAAGCACTGCGGAAGGTCCGCCGGGTGCAATCTTGGTTCTGATGCCGTTAGGACGCTCATGTACATTGAGAAGATATCCAACGCCGTGACCTGTTCCGTGGTTGTAGTCCATGCCATTTCTCCAAAGCGGCTCACGCGCGATATAGTCGAGGTTCTCTCCTCTTGCACCATATAAGAACTTTGCAGCCGCAAGATTAAGATGACCCTTGAGAACAAGTGTGAACACCTTCTTCTCCTCGTCGGTAAGCTCACCGAGTGCAATCGTCCTTGTTATGTCGGTCGTTCCCTCATAGTAATGTCCGCCCGTATCTGCGAGAAGGAAGCTTCTCGGCTCAAGCTTGGCATCCGTCTCCTCGGTTGCTGAATAATGCACGATGGCACCGTGAGAACCATAGCCCATAATCGGGTCGAAGCTCTCTCCAAGGTATCCCGGCTGCTTCTTTCTGAACTCGTCAAGCTGCACTGCCGCGCTCATCTCGCTTATATCGAGCCTTCCGACATTCTTCTTGAGCCAGTATATAAAGTGTGTGACAGCCATTCCGTCCTTCACATGAGCCTTCTTCTCGTTCTCTCTCTCCGCAACAGTCTTGACTGCCTTAGGAAGCACAACAGGGCTCTGCTCCGCTCTTACATTGGCTGTGTCCGGAAGCGAATGAACGATAAGGAAGTTAGCCGTAGCCTTGTCAACAAGAACGACTGCATTCCTGTCCACCTTCTTCAAATCACTGTAAATATCATTATACCTTCTAAGCTCAATGCCGTCCGCTGCCAATCTGCCCTTGATATCGGCATTTAAAATGCTCTCCTCGAGATAGAGAACCGCACCGTCGGCGGTCATTGTCATATATGATAAGAATACCGGATTGTATGCTACATCATTTCCACGAAGATTTAACAACCATGCGATATCGTCAAGCGCTGTTAGAACAAGAAGATCTGCTCCCTCCTTCTTCATCGACTCACGGATTTTTGCAAGCTTCTCCTCACGGCTCATGCCCGTATACTCAACGGAAAGCTCCCATACAGGCTCCTTAGAGAGAGCCGGTCTGTCCGTCCATACCTTGTCGACAAGGTCCTCACCGCATACATAGGACATATTTCTTCCCTTGATGCTCTCCGTTATCCTGCCCATGAAAGCGTCAGTTACAGTTCTTCCGTCGAAGCCTATATTACTTCCATCCTCCAGTTTATCTGCAAGGAATTCCGCTATCGTAGGCACACCCTCCTCACCCATCTTCATAAGAGTGATTGTGCTGCCCTCAAGCTGTGCTGCTCCCTGAAGAAAATATCTTCCGTCAGTCCACAATCCAGCCTCATCAGGAAGCACTACAAGTGTTCCCGCAGAGCCTGTGAAACCCGACATAAAAGCTCTCGCCTTAAAATAATCTCCAACATACTCAGAGCCATGGAAATCGTCAGTACATATAATATATGCCTGAATATTCTTTTCCTTCATAAGTGCGCGTAACGCGCCAAGTCTCTCGACTACCGTACTCATGTGATACACCTCGCTTCTATATATTGGGACATAGGTGTCAGACCCCTGTCCCAAGTCTGGGACAGGGGTCTGACACCTATGTCCCATGCATGTATTATAGTAAATGTCGGAGGATTTGTACAGCACATCTGAATATTAGTATAATATTATGGCTCATTTACGAAAAAAGGCTCCGGCAATAATGCCAAAGCCTTTTCACTATATAATACAATTTTACCCCGCAATACTATTTCCCGTATAAAGCTGGTAGTATCTTCCCTTCTGCTCTATAAGGTCATCATGGGTTCCTCTCTCGATTATTCTTCCCTGCTCAAGAACCATTATACAATCACTGTTCTTTACGGTGGAGAGTCTGTGTGCGATGACGAAGGTTGTTCTGCCGTGCATGAGCTTATCCATACCATCCTGTACCATCTTCTCAGTTCTCGTATCGATTGAGGAGGTAGCCTCATCAAGAATGAGAACAGGCGGGTCTGCGATTGCTGCCCTCGCGATTGCGAGAAGCTGTCTCTGACCCTGGCTTAAGTTAGCACCGTCACCGGTGAGCATCGTGTTGTAGCCATCTGATAGCTTGGTGATAAAGCTGTCCGCGTTGGCAAGCTTAGCCGCCGCGTACACCTCCTCATCAGTCGCATCGAGCTTGCCGTAGCGGATATTCTCCATGACTGTTCCGGTAAAGAGATGTGTGTCCTGCAAAACTATTCCGAGGGACTTTCTTAAATCGCTCTTCTTAATCTTGTTGATGTTGATTCCGTCGTAGCGGATTTTACCATCCTGAATATCATAGAAGCGGTTGATAAGATTGGTTATTGTCGTCTTACCTGCTCCGGTGGAGCCTACGAAGGCAATCTTCTGTCCCGGCTCAGCGAACATCTTTATGTTATGGAGAACTATCTTGTCCGGATTGTAACCGAAATCCACATCATCGAATACCACATCACCCTTCAATTCCTTGTAGTCGGTAATGCCTGTGTCCTTGTGATAGTGCTTCCAGGCCCACATTCCTGTACGCTTTTCGCTCTCCTTGATTGTACCGCCATCCTTGACTGCATTTACAAGGGTAACATATCCATCATCAACCTCCGGTGTCTCATCGAGAAGTCTGAATATTCTCTCACCACCTGCAAGAGCCATGATGATACTGTTAAACTGCATGCTCACCTGATTGATAGGCATGTTAAGGCTCTTATTGAAGGTGAGGAAGCTTGCAAGACCTCCAAGTGTAAAGCCGCCGACTCCGCCGAGTGCAAGCGCACCTCCGGCTATAGCTATGATAACGTAGCTGATGTTACCAATCTGGGCATTGATAGGTCCTAAGATGTTGGCAAATTTATTCGCATTGTAGGAACTGTCGCAGAGCTCTTCGTTAATCTTGTCGAAGCGCTCCATGTTCTCCTCCTCATGGCAGAATACCTTTACGACCTTCTGACCACCCATCATCTCCTCAATAAAGCCGTTTACCTCACCCAGGTTCTTCTGCTGCTTTACGAAGTACTTTCCGCTCATTCCGGTAGCCTTCTTGGTGACAACGAGCATAAGACCTACAAGCACAAGAGTTAACAGTGTAAGCGGTATGTTAAGGATAATCATACTTGCCAGCACACCTATGATGGTGATTGAGCTGTTGATAAGCTGAGGGATACTCTGGCTTATCATCTGTCTGAGCGTATCAACATCGTTGGTGTAGATTGACATGATATCGCCGTGTGCATGTGTATCAAAATATTTTATAGGAAGGGACTCCATGTGTACAAAAATCTCATCCCTTAAGCTTCTCATGGTTCCCTGTGTAACATAAACCATCATCCTTGTATTTACATAGGCTGCTATAACACCCACCGCATAGAAGCATGCCACTCTTATGATGGCGTGGAGCAGCTGCGTATAATCAGGTACGGTCTGCTGCATGAGCGGCATAATATACTGGTCAATAAGTGTTTTCGTAAACATGGTTCCCTGTATCGTAGAAAATACAGTGAGTACAATACATACAAGAACCACTATGCACTGCAGCAGATAATTCTTAGCCACAAAGCCTATTATTCTTTTAAATACCTTTCCAGGATTAGCGACTGTAGGCTTCGCTCCTCTTGGCGGTCTTCCTCCCATTGGTCCCGGCATTATGCTTCACCTCCGTTTTCATCAAAATCACCGCTGCCTCCGGTCTGTGACTCATATACATCGCGGTATATAGCGTTGGAAGCAAGCAGCTCCTCATGTGTTCCGATTCCGTTGATACGTCCGTTATCCATCACGATTATGCGGTCCGCACCCTGAACACTTGAAATTCTCTGTGCAATGATAATCTTCGTTGTCTGCGCAATCTCCGTGGCAAATGCATGACGGATCTTCGCATCGGTTGCAGTATCAACAGCGCTTGTGCTGTCATCAAGAATAAGTATCTTAGGCTTCTTTAAAAGTGCTCTGGCAATACACAAACGCTGCTTCTGTCCACCCGATACATTCGTACCACCCTGCTCGATGTAGGTGTTGTACTTGTCCGGGAATTTCTCAATAAATTCATCAGCACATGCTAACCTACATGCTCTCATGCACTCCTCATCCGTGGCATTCTTATCGCCCCAGCGAAGATTGTCGAGTATTGTTCCTGAGAAAAGCACATTCTTCTGGAGAACAACGCTCACCTCATCACGAAGTGTCTCAATGTCATACTCTCTTACATCCCTGCCACCGACCTTTACACTACCTTCATCCACATCGTAAAGACGGCTTATAAGGTTCACAAGGCTTGACTTGGAGCTTCCGGTTCCGCCGATGATACCGATTGTCTCACCGGATTTGATTGTGAGGTTGATATCATTTAACACTCTCTTGTCGGCGCCCTTATTGTAGCCGAAATTTACATGTTCAAATACAATTTCTCCGTCCTTTACCTCATAGCAAGGGTTATCAGGATTGGTGATATCAGGCTTCTCCTCAAGCACCTCTGCGATACGCTTTGCACTTGCCACACTCATCGAAATCATTACAAATATCATGGAAACCATCATAAGGTTCATAAGAATTGTCATACAGTAGGACAGGAGGCTCATAAGCTTACCTGTTGTGAGCAGCACGCCGCCGGAGCCTACAATCATCTTCGCGCCGACCCAGCTTATAAGGAGAATACAGGTATATACCGTAATCTGCATAACAGGGTTGTTGTATGCAACCGTCTTTTCTGCTTTTACAAAAATCCTGTAGATATTGTTGCTGGCATTCTTGAATTTCTTCTTCTCATAATCCTCACGGACATAGGCCTTGACAACACGGATTGCCGATACATTCTCCTGGACACTCGCGTTCAGCTCATCGTACTTAGGAAATGCCGCATTGAAATACTTGGTCGCATGTCCTATGATGACGGCAAGAATACATGAGAGTATCACAAGCGCGATAAGATATATAAATGCAATGCGCGGACTGATGATAAATGACATTATCATCGCAAAGATTAAGCTCACCGGTGCCCTCATACACATTCTTAAGAGCATCTGGTATGTATTCTGTACATTTGTGACGTCCGTTGTAAGTCTTGTCACAAGTCCCGCTGTGCTGAACTTGTCAATGTTAGAAAAGGCGTAGGTCTGGATATTGTCAAACATACCCTTTCTGAGATTCTTTGCAAAACCTGTTGAGGCCTTCGCTCCGTAAACACCACCCATGATTCCGGCAAACAATCCGACCATGGCAATCACTACCATGCAGCCGCCGACCATGAGTATGTAGCCCATATCACCCTTCTCAACACCATTGTCGATAAGTGATGAGAGCAGATACGGAATGAGCATTTCCATAAGCACCTCTAAAATCATAAAAAAAGGGGTCGCGATGGATGCTCTCTTATACTCTTTTACATAAGCACCTAATGTCTTTAGCACTGTTCATCCTCCTTATTCATATCATTGATATTTTTTCTCATCTTCTCTATAACATTCAAAAAGACCTGTTTTTCCTCTTGTGTGACATTCTGTTCAAGCTCCTCGTGGAGCATATCGATGACTCGCACCGTAGCAGCGTGTGTCTCCTCGCCCTTTTGCGTGAGAACTATTTTCTTGCAGCGTCCATCATTATCGTCCGTGCGGCACACCAGGTAGCCTTTCCTCTCCATAAGCTGAAGTATATTGGTAACCGATGACTTGCCTATACCGAACTCCTCACCTATATCCTTCTGGTACACGTCAACATCCTTATGCCTGCTTAGATATCCAAGGATATGCCCATGCATTACCGTTACCTCGTCAAAGCCGGCCTCTACCAGCTTCTTTTTCAGCTGACGAAAAATAGTGTTGTCCATCTTCTTAATCTCGAACCCCAAATAGCGTTTCTTTTCCAACTCGTGCTCCTTTCCTCATGATGTGGCTTAGATAAAAACCCATACATAACAGACATGGTGCCATTATCTATAGCCCGGTTATCCGTCAAAAGCCTTAACCTTCAGCAAAAAACTGTTCGAGGTCGAACAGTTTGATACTGAACTGTTCGACCTCGAACTATTATAATTTTAATTTTTTTTAAAGTCAAGAATTTTTTTCCATCGTTGGCTGTTTTCATCACGCAGCATGCGTATCCTGTCGTGGTCGCTTATGCCGTCTCCTATCGGCTCAATCCTGTCCAATATATGCACGTCAAAATATCTTCTCTCCACGCCGCCTGTTTTTTTTCGCGCATAATGTTCAGTATCTCCTGCATCGCGGCAGGTTATAAAAAGAGGAAGAACAGGCACATTATTTTTCACGGCATAGTAAAATGCACCGTTTTTCAGCGGTCGCGGTCTGTCATAGCCCCACCACTCAGACTGCTCCGGAAATACGAGGACGCAGTCGCCTTTTCCAAGATAGTACGACACAGCACTGTTGAACCGTCTCACCAGCCTGTGTCCCCGTGGAAACGGCATTATACCGAACGCCCTCATGTACTCACCGAGCCGCCCCCTCCGGTTATTAAAATCCGCCACCATGACCTTGAGCTGCCGTCCCCGCAGCACACCACTCCTTTTGAGTGCCCATTCTACCACCAGTGCATCGAGCTTGTTTATGTGGTTGCAGGTGATTATCATGCCATGATTATCTTCACGGCACGCTCCCTCACCCTCTTCGTAAAATCCAAAAATCCGCGTGCGGAATATGAAGCGGTTCACAATCCACATAAACGGCTTGATTATAAACGCGCGTATCAATGCCTGCCGGAACTTTAAAGCTCCCGTCGGAATATAAGGAAATTTTTCATCGACCGGAAGGCTGCTGCCGTAATCTACCGGGTCAAGATGTGCATTGAAATCCCCCTTTTTCTCCGCCTCCTTTATCTTCTCCAGCACATCGGGTGTTGTGTATGCGAGCTTAAAATAATTCATCAATACTGCACCCTCCCGATTTTCTCCCAACCCTTCGGATGCACGCCAAGCACCGCACGCCCCACGATGAGGATGTATTCCATGTAAAAAAATGGGTGCACCAGCATTAGGCACAGCTTATTAAACCATGACAGTCCGATATTTTTCCAGTCTGCAAGCACTGCCATCACGGACAGCGCAAAAAAAGCGGTATAGATAAGCATGAATGCCGCCGCTGCCTGCCATATTCTAAATGTAACCAGATTAAATACTGCCGCCACGGACAAGGTTCCGATGTATGCATACACAAGCCACAGCGACAATATATAATAATTATCGATAGAAGCCCTCACCCCGCGGCGTTTTAGAAGCTTGCGACAGTAGAGCCTGTCTGCAGCCACCATTCCTGTCATCCAGCGTGTTCTGCGCTTATTGGTGTCCGTATGCGATGGTGTTTCCTCAAGATACAGCTTCGCAAATGAATAGTGAAAGGTCTTTATCCCCTTGCACGCACAGTCGCGCTGTAGCTCCATGTCCTCCGTGAGCGTCTGTCTGTAAATCCAGCCGCCCCACTCCTCGACCAGATCTCCTCTTATAAGTATTCCCGTTGTTATCGGCATAGTGGTGAGCCCGAGCGCGCTCTTGTACCTGTTCCCAAGCTCATCTATAATCGGCCATACCAGGCCATTCTGACAGGTTATGGCATTTACCACTTTTTCTGAAGCGCTGTTTAAATAACCCATGCTATAATTTCCGACCAGCTTCCGCCCCGTTATCACCTGCGCCCCGCTTGCAAGCGCATCGTTCATATTTGCCAGGAAATCCACATCAAGCCGGCAGTCCGCATCGACGATTATATAACCATCATACTTCTTTCCCGCTGCCAGAATATGCCTTATACAGTAATCAAGACAGTCACCCTTGCTCTTCTGCGCCTCATCGACATACACCTTCGCACCAATCTCCCGCGCATAGCCAATCACCTCGTCACGCGGATTCTTCACGATAACATAAGTGTCGAACAGACTATCAACTGATTTTTTATCTGCTTTCCTATCTATATTTTTTTCCGTATGTTTATCTGCGTTTCCAATACCACCATTTAGATAATCTGCACCATAGCTCTGCTCCTCTATGCTCTTAAAAAGCGGCAGAACCGCCCTGCCCTCATCGCGCGCCGGAACAATGAGCGCAAAACGGTGCCTTCTCCCACACTTCCAGCTTTTCTGCGGAAAAATCCACCCGAACCAGCCAATCAGCCGTGGAAAATACAGTACCAGAAATATTATTGTAATAAAAATCAAAAAATTGTTTTCCATATATTATCCCCTTTTTAATCAGCTGCACTGCAAAATTTACATGCATATAAATGTTTTAAATATATTATCTAACATACAAATAAATTTGATTTCTCTTCCTCCCATAATCTATATATACCTAATCACTACGATGTTGGAGACAGAACATGCTCTGTAAACTTAGCGTGTTTAACGTATTATATTTTTTATCCTCTCATACTGCTCTAATATCTCATCGTGCGCATGGAGCTTATATATACTGTGCAGCTTCTCAATCTCCCAAGGTTTCACATTTACTGTGTGAATATACGGAAATATTCGGAGAGATTTGCAAAAATGCTGCAGCACGGTGTTTGGTCTATAACGCTTCTGCTCATTATATTTTTCGGGGAGAAAGAGCTTATTTTTACATACGCGGTTCAGCGCGGTCTGGTCGGGAAAGAACATTTTTCTCTCGCGGCACATTTTTCTCGCATTTTTAAATAAACCATTTTCACGACATCGCGGCATATTAAAAAGCAGCACGCCCGTGTTCATGTAATTATATTCAATAAACCATTTCCCGAGAAAATCCCTCACACCGGCTATCTCAAAATCAGATATACCCATGTTGTAAAGCGGCTCTATATCATCGCAGGCGACCACATCCGCGTCGAGGTAGAGAAGCCTGTTCACAAGAATGTCGTCCGCATATAGCCGCAGCATGGAATACGGCGTGTATACCGTGTCCTTATTGACCCAGCCGGCGAGCTCATTTTTAAAATCTTGCGTTTTATCAATCAGCAAAACATGACTTTGCGGGCACACACCCGTCACAATATTCTCGATAATTCTCGCCTGCTGCCAGCATATCGGTGTGTAGTCCTCGCGCATATTTTCAAGCCCTGCGGTAAAAATGTAAATATTTAACTCGCCCTTATAATATTTTGTTATAGAAAGAACAGCTATCAGTATACCGTCAAAGGCGCGTGAATTGCCGCAGAACAGGATATTCATGGGAGCCTCCTTAGATTAATAATTCAATCCGTTATCCTCAATCCGCTTTGTTGCTTTATAATAGTAAAATCACTTGTTCTTAATATATTCTACTTTCTCATAGGTGGAATTTTCACTGCGCGCCGTCATGGCATCGTGCACTTGATTTCGCAATTTCACGGCAGCTTGTCTTGGGTTTATTGTGGTGTCCGGATAGAAAGGTCCGTCAATATATATTGTGATTTTTGTCCTGAAAAGGTGTTTCTGATAAGTTATGGTAAAAGAAAATGCAGGGCGGTCATATATTACCGGATAACGGAAGGAGCTCTCGTTAAAAGGACGAATTCTCGTGTAATAAGGCCAGATATGTGCCTCGGGGTAAATAAAAACCGGGTGTCCCGTGCCGATGTAGTTCTCAAGCTCCCCAAGGAAATTTTTCATGCCCCCGAGCTTATTAGGTATCGGAAAGGCGCCCAGCATCTCCATGATATTCTTCGTTCCGTAGAGCGATACATTGTCAGGGTGTGCCAGTATGATGGCCTTCCTCGGGAAGCTTATGCATGCCGGAATGTAACCATCCCCCGGGATCTGGGTATGATTTCCATAGAAAAATGCCGGCCTGCACCTGCCATGACCGCCATCCCGTAGTCCGCACAGCTTATCTTTCCCCTCTATCCTCATGCAGAACCGCAGCTTCATGTATATAAATGCAACAGGAGTCATTATTATGTGATACAGCACCCATGCAGCCACCTTCCACAGCCTTCCGTGGCTGTAGCGGTAATTTTCATCGACAGTTATCGTGTTCCTCTTTATGCCGGAAAATTCATCCTCCAGCTCATTGTCATAGTAATATACTTTTCTGTGCTTCATGAGGAATATTATTTACATAAAATATTCAATTTATTCTATATGTCTGACGACATTCTATGATTTGCAAAATGCATAAGTTAAATCATTTTTTTCGTTCATTATATTCCTTTGGCAATTTGCCCGACTATGACTGACAAATTGATGCAAACTAATATTTACAATCCCCCTCAAAAAAAATATAATAATACATGTCAAAAACTAATATCACAAACACAAGGAGCTCACATGAATAAATCCTTCACCCAAAAAATGACAACAAAAAATATTTTTTACATAATTCTCATATGTTTCATCCTCTCGGTCATACCGCTGTATGTAATCGGCATGTTCGCGCACCCGAGCGTCGACGACTATTACTATGGCACGGAGACTGTGCAGGTGTGGAATGAGACCCACTCCTTCGCGTCGGTTGTAAAATGCTCCTTCGACGAGATGATTAACACCTACAATATATGGCAGGGCAATTTTTCAGCAATCTTCCTCATGCGCCTGCAGCCTGGAATATTCGGTGAGCAATACTATTTTATTGCGCCGCTTATACTTCTCAGCGCGTATATGGGCTTTTCGATTTTCTTTTTTTACACTGCGCTGAAAAAAATATTCAAGGCGGACAGCTACCTTGCCGCGACTGTGGGAATCTGCCTCACCTTCGTGTCAATGCAGCTGTGCACGACACCGAGCGATTCATTTTACTGGTATAACGGTGCTATATATTATACATTTTTTTACAGTCTCATGCTGTTTCTCTTTGCGCTTCTTATAAGAATGAGAACCGCCAAAGCTGCCGGCACGATTATCCTCACTGCAATAAGCTCTGTATCTGCCTTTCTTATCGGTGGAAGCAACTACGCAGCTGCGCTTTTCATGTGCATTATTCTGGCTCTAAGTGCGGGTTCCGCGGTTTATTTTGTAATACTTAGGAAAAATAAGGTCATCCGTCCTTACCATATGGCGGCATACATCATCGTCGCAGCCGCAGCCATGGCAGGACTTTTTATAAGCATGGCGGCACCGGGAAACGCTCTGCGCCAGCAATCCGTGGGCGGAAGCACCGGCATTGTAAAGACCTTCGTCTACACCTTTGCATTCGGCGGTTACAGCATCGCCAAAGTGTTGAATGCTCCATGCCTTATATTTTTTATATGCATGATTCCGGTATTTTACCGCATAGCAAGGCGCAGCGGCTTCACCTACAGATATCCGCTCCTCGTCGCAGTGTTCACCTTCGGTCTGTACTGCTCAATGGGAACGCCTGTATTCTACGCGCAGGGGCTGCGCATGCCGTACAGAATGATGAACATTATATTTTTTGCCGCGTATGTTCTCATCACCTTTAATCTTATATATTTTCTGGGATGGATTGGGAATAAGATAAAAACAGAAAAAAGGCATATATTCCTTGATGACATCGTTAATAATTTTTTTGAAAAAATAAAAGCAAGCCGCAAAAACACCCTCCTCGCGCTTGCCATAAGTCTCTGTGCCTTTGTAATCGCCTGCATAGGCTGTATAGAGGTCGGTGAGACGGAATATAAGAGCGGTGACGCAGGCTTTGGCAAGCTTCCTCTGTCCGCCGCCGCAACGCTCTCACTCATAAACGGCGACGCCAAAACCTATGACTGCGAACTGACTGCCCGCGATGAATACCTAAGAAGCACAGGCGATGACGAACAGTTCGTGACTGTTCCCGCCCTGTCGAAGCGCCCGGCACCGATATACCACTCCGACATAACCGATGACCCCGGCGACTGGCACAATGCACATGTCGCCATGTATTACCGGAAGGAATGTATATGGACAGAGTGATAAATTGTTAATAACTCTTAAACCTTGGCTTAACAGTGATAAGGAAGTAATTCTTATTTTTACTGTTGGCTGACAGATTCGGGTGTGCAGGGCAACCATAAGGCTGCAAAAGCTGTCTGTTTCCAACAGAAACAGACAGCTTTTAATTTGCGTTGAAAGCATCTCGCTGTTTTCTCTCGAGCGGGGCGGTCTTCCCACGGACCGCCCCGCGAAGCCGTTA